>Ga0307989_1000003_pt1 | contig 259108 bp, 239 predicted proteins | sample EllFjometagen185_FD_203164 | JGI IMG/M metagenome (GOLD analysis project Ga0307989, IMG submission 203164) | Marine microbial communities from Ellis Fjord, Antarctic Ocean - #185 | ecosystem: Environmental > Aquatic > Marine > Unclassified | place: Southern Ocean | collected 2014-10-08 | reverse complement strand
GACTTTTGCTTTGAATGCTGAACTATGACTTCTCCGTATTCTGCCCATTTTGCCTCCTTGAAATTTGATACTGAGGCAAGCACAAAATACACCTTAAAGTCGTGTCCTAAATATGGGGTCCATTATACTGTCCGGGCTTTTTCAGGAGCGGGTGGCGCATCCGAATGTTTCTGGCTCAGTGTGACAGCACTGGATTTTTTGACTTTTTTTGCCATAGGATGTCTTTTTTCAACGGTTCTATCTGGTTAATGGAAGGTCAATTTATTGAATCCCCCCTTGAAAGGGGGAATCTTTCTTTACTGATACCGTTAACAACTATCGATTACCGGACAGCCCCCTTCGAGGGGGCTTTTTTACTGGGACACCTTTTCAGTGGAATTGGACGATGCCCGCAAGACGCCAAGCTTGTGGGACAGCTGAGTCGCCATTTCAGTGAATATGTGGTTTTTGGACATATCATGGGCGATGACGGTATTCATGGCTTCAATGGCTGAGTCTACAATCAGCTGGTGTTCTGAATCACTGTACAGGCCATGACTGAGGTCCGCCAGATAGGCCAGGTTGAAAAAGGGATCCGTTTCATAGGGTTGATTGAGAGAGCTGCCTTCCTGCTTGGCAATCCCAAAGGTACTTTCTTTCAAAATGGTCTTACCGATCTTGGACATCACCTCCTGTTCCCCCTCAGCTGCAGCCATCCGGTATTTAACAAAATTACGGGTTGAATTGACGGAGATCTTGCGGAGCAGAAAGATTTTGTTTGTCTCCGGCAGAATGGAGAGGAGTTTATCAACCACGGGGGACAAAACCGGTATCCGGGCAAAAGATGAGGCGATTGCCTGCACATAAGCGATTGTTTCACTGGCAGTCCCCATCCTGTTTTTTTCAGACTTAGTCCCGTTTACGATGTGATGGGCTGCATCTTTGATAAGACGGAACTCGATATTTTTATGATACATGGAGGACTTCATCCGCTGCTTCAGGTTATTAATAATTTTCTGGATGCTTTCCTTGTCGGAATAGAGCTGTTCAGCAATCTGGATAGCATTCAGAAACTCCCGTTTATGGTCTTCCATTCGAGGTTCCTTCATCATCCTTTCATATACCGCCACCTGGAACCGTTTAAATCGCTCCAGGTAGGCGAAGTAGATCTTAAAAAACATCTCTATATTGTGGAGGCTGATCTGATCCCAGAGCAAGGCTGTCGCAGCTTCTCTTGTGGCCGTCTTATAACCGTCAAATGCTATCTCCTTGTTGCTTGAATTGAGCACCATACCGAAAGTAGCCAACGCAGATAGCATTAGCAGGGATCCTTCGTCGGGGTGTTTTTTTAGCAACTTTTTCAGTTTTACCCGTGTATTACCCGGAGACTGGGCCACTGCCTTTTGCAACTCTTTGTATTCATCCTCATTCAGGTTCCTTTTTTTAAAAATTCCCAGAAATTTCTTTTTCTTCTTTATAGCACTATCAATGGATTTCAACTTCCAGAACTTGTCCTTGTGAGAGGCCATGATCGAAGTGGCTTTTTTGACATCCTCTATTAACTCAGGGTCAATGGGCTGAGAGGGATTCGGGAGCCGTGCTTCATCCGGCTTTTCAGATGTATCATTCGTTTTTTTCAAGGGACTCCCTCAAATTTAAAATTGAAATGGATTTTTAGGATTTGTCTGAGTCACTGTTCGCACAGGGGTCTGCTGATCAATGGGCTCGAATGTCTCCTGCTCATCTCCGTCATCAGACACTGCCGGATCCCTTTCTTCGGAAATCTGCGCTTCGTCGTCCGTTTCCTGGAGTGAGGCCGCAAAGGGGTCCTGCGACTCTTCGGGTACCGACTTTGTTGAGCCAGCGTCATCATCAAATGAAAACAGGGCGCCCAGCGAATAAACCTCTTCTGATTTTTCAGATGGAAGGTACATTTGAATTCGGTCATCTTCTCTTTTAGGAGCCCTTCGCACTAAATTTTCACTAACTTCAGCCGGCTCTGATTTGACGACGGTTGATGGTGCTGACCCGGAGGTGATCTCAGGGGCTTTTGGTTCTTCAAACGGCTGGGTTTCAACCGCCTGATCAAAAAAAGCTTCATCTTCAAGGTCTGTTGGTAATGCTTCCTGATAGTCATCAGCTGATGGGATTGTTTCGCCGTCAACTCCTAAAAGATCACAAAGGACCGGAAACACCGTTTCCTGATCATCCAGCGACTCCAGCAGATAGGGTGGCGTTGACAGGTTCAGTGTGCCGTCAGGATCTGATTTCACCCCCAGCAACAAATCCAGCATGATTCTCTTACCATTGGCTGACATCTGATCCATGGAATCGATCAGTAGAACTGGCACATAAGAACGATTTGACTGGTTTCGCAGCTTTAAGCTTTCAATGATCTCCATAAATGGATACGAATTATAATTAATGATGAAGAGGCCAAATTTGTCATCGTTAAAATCACTGATACCAGGCAAGACGGGGGATTTTTCAATACGACCAGTCATGTCCCCCCCCTTGACTCTGAAAAAGTGATGGAGCAGGGAGGTATCAAGAACATGATTCTTGGATGCAACATGGACAGACAGTTTGGCAATATGAGCCTCGTTCCAGTTAACAGGGGTTGCCTGGTCCCGAGCTTCAAAAAATGGACCGGGGTACCGATGAAGCAAGCTGTTTGCCTTGGCTATACCGCAACCCAGAATAACCATTTCCATCTTGTTCAGTGAGTGAATGCCCAAAACCTGTTGGGAACTCTTTTCGGGATCCAGGGGATGCAGGTTAGCGTACCCTTTCATTTTCTTATTCAGCAGTTTTACCTGGGCGTTTAATTGCCCCAGTACCTGGGCTTTCTTTTTCTTGCTGGCATGTAAGCTGACCAGGGAATTCATATCATCGACCTTGAATTTTTTGGGATCCACATCTCTCGCCGCTTTCTGTCCAAGGATCTGTTTGACGATCTTGCGATCTCTAAATATAGACAGGAATTCCCTAGTGTAACAGGTCATTTCCGGCCGGTCATCAACCTCTTTCGTAATCTCGGAGGCGGTTTCGGAAATATTGGCAATATTTCGCAAAATCCGCTTACGCCTCTTATTCAAGGCAACATAGGCTGTTTCGCTCAACCCACCCTTGGCTTCCGAGGTATGAAGCTCAAGCTCAACCGCTTTTAACTGCTTGGTCAATTTCTGGCTTTCCTGATCCAGCTTTTCCAGTTTGTGGGCCACTTTGGCGGGGTCCTCTTCCTTTTTTCGAACCTCCTTTTTTGAAAGTTCAGCATTCTTCTTAAGCCTGAATTGGACAGGCATGGACCCATTTTCCAGGACCCACTCATTGTACGCAATAATCTCGTAGTCATCAAAAATGGAGCATTTGGTCAAAAAGACCTGATGATCTACTGTTTTATCAGGAAACTGTTCCAGATAAAGCTGCGAGAATTCCTCATACGCCTGGTTAAATGTTTGATGCCCCATGACAGAAACAAATCGCTTGCGAAAGCCTAGTTCCTCCAATTGATCAAGACAGCGATCACCCAGATCATCAATGATTAAAATTTTGACATACTTCCGCATGACATCCCCCAGGGTGACCAGCTGGAGCACGTTGTCTATTGCCTGCTGAAGGTAAAACGCCAATACCAGGAAATACCCAGCGTCTACTTTCTGCTGTTGCCTGACCAGTAGATCAACATCAGCCTGCCTTTGTTGAGCCGCCAGCAGTTTTAGCCGAATATGTTGCTGAAATCGTGTTAGATTCAGAAAATGTTCCTCTTTTTCCTGGGTCGTTATGATATCCCTTAAATTTAGAAAACGGTGTTCCAGTTCTGTCTGAAACCCCTTTTTGCGGGGAAAGGGGGTCATCAATTTCGCTGAAGGGGCACCCTTTACCTCCAGTAAATCTCCCTTTTTGCCTGGTTTCTTCTCCTCAGCAGTTGAAACCGACTTACCAGTGACCGCAAAGTCTGGAAGGGGGCATTGATAGGCCAGGATTGAATCATAAGAACCAAACTCTTCCAGCAACATGTCCGGCTTGGCAATCGTCAGTCTGATATCTGAGTTTTTCAATCGACTGGACAGTGATTTCTCATAGAGGTCATAGAAGTCCTTGGGCATGTAAAGGACAACTCGCAAGTCTTTTTGCAGCTTGCCGAGATGGCTCAGGAAATCAACCGGGTTGTTGAACCGGGCGAATAACGCTGGATTAAACCTATTTTCTGTCATTGATGATCCTGTTTAAATAACTTGACAGCCTAGAGTTCTCATTGTCATGCCGGACTTGATCCGGCATCCAGGCAAGCATCACCTTGAAATCATGCTGGATTCCGTGTCAAGCACGGAATGACGACACTCGAGATTGTCTTTATGCATAAGATTAATTACTTACAAGAGAACTCTGAACTGTACAGTTAAATAAAACATCAAGGCTTTTTTGCCTTGACTGGTTTGGACTGTTGTTCTTTTCTGAGCCATTCAGTGGAAAAATACACCTTTTCCAACAGCTGTTTTCGGGTAAAAGGCTTTATCAGAAATCCCCTGACACCCACACTGAGAGCCTCGACAATAGCGGCTTTGCTATTGACTGTTGTTAACATCAGGAATGTGGTTTTCAATGCCAGCCTTTCAACCTGCATCATTTTTTGAACCAGCTCAATGCCACTCAATTCCGGCATAATCCAGTCACATAAGATCACATCCACCGAATACTTTTGAAGGAATTTCCATGCGACTGCTCCGTTCGGTGCTGTTGCGATCCGCTTAATTCCCGCATCCTTCAGTACCTTGACCGTCATCTGTCGTATGCGTTCGGAATCATCAACGACCAGGAAGGATAATTTCCTGATCACCGAGATATTTGCCTGTTCCGGGGCAATGGCAGCGCTTGATCTGGCAACCTGGATAAATAACGTGTGCATATGCCTGGATGTTGTCCTTTGCCGCATCAGGTTTCCAACATATAACTCCCCCAACACCTCCCAAATTCGATCCCGGAAGGGCTTTGTGTCCTCATCTGTGGGCGGAATAGACCGGCAGGCACCAGCCAGGACTTCAAAATGACTGCCCCGGGAGATAATGGGTTTAATCAGAGTCCGAATTTCTTCTTTACCCAGGCATCCCATCCACATGAGACGCTGAGAGGGTTTTAGCGTACTCAGGCATTCCATATGAGTGGTTCTTTGACCTTTTGGCAACCGCATAAACAGAAAATGGTGGTCATGATAACGTGTCCAGGCATCGTCTTCCTCAAGACTTTTTCGTGTGAAATCTATCTTATCCGGTATAATCGGCAGAAGCTGATGTAGCTCAATCGGAACCTGTTTTCCCGACCGCAATAACAGCATGGCGATATTAAAAATGGAAATGTAAATTGACCGAAGACAATTGATACCATGCAGACTGATGGGATCATGATGGTGGGGATCAGCTCGGTCACACATCATGCTTAACATTTCGCCCATCCTGGGCAGGGCTTGAAGCTGGGAATCACTTAACAGCGCTCCCTCAAGAATAGTGAGATCATTTTCAAACGTCTTTAAAAACTGACTGATTAAATGAATGCCTCTGCTCTGCAGGTAACTGATGTAACCGCGACGTAACTGGCTGAACACCCCCTTTTTATTATCGGTGAGTTTCTCCAGATATTCCAGATAGGAGGGGAGACTGCTCATCAGTAACAGCGTGTCAATCTGATCCGACAAAGTGAGGGTTTCAGCCATACTATTTTGCCCCTCGGATGAGATGTGCGGCTCAATCAGTGCGTTGTAGATTCCCGGGAGCACTTTTTGTATCTCACCAATCAACTGGCTATTGGCGTTACCACGATCGCCAATTTTCAAGTGTCTCAGCTTCAACCACTCCTGTTGATCAGCGGGTGGCATGAACCGGAAGTCTGGATCCTTGGTGATCAGCCCATCACTGGTGCTTAAGATTCTGTAAAACAGCTTGTGGGTATCGGAAAGTTGATAGTAGCTGTTGTTTATCTCTTTAACGGTTGAAAGTACCTTCCGAAAAGTTGACAAGGGAAGGTTGTTAACGGCTAGCAGTTGTGTATCCAAGGGATTATCAAAATTTATAAAAGACATGTACCTGCTCCTCTTCCCTGTTTTGCGACGTATTACTTTTCCATTCTTATTGAGATAGACAGCTTTCCTGCTTTATCTTCAACTAATGTGCCATTCAACAGATTGCAATATCCAATCGAGAAAAGATGTTCAACAATCTGTAATTATGTAGAAATAAGTTCCTGAGATGGCAGCACCACGACATCAATAAGCGAGCATGAAAGTGATATTTACTAATGGAACGCTAATTATCTAATGCAACATTAGATATTTCTTTCATGCCGAACTGTTGACCCGGTTCAGATCGGCATTGGAAACAAATACCTAAATATTAAGTGCTGTAGATGAAGTAGGTGAGGGCGAGCTACATTTGAAAAGGTACAGCTGATGATCTGGTGGTTAGAGGAATTGCGGGTTTTTTACATCAAGTCTGATTTTTGAACCGGATGATGAATCTGGTCCCCCTATCATTTTTCATTACAACTGAACCCCCTAGTTGTTCTTCAGCTAGAGAGCGAACCAGCTTCAGGCCTAGGCTATTCGATTTTCGCCAATCCAGGTCTTGTGGAAAGCCCACACCATTGTCTGTCACTGTCAGCTCAAGCGTCTTGCCCGTTTTTGCGGCCACTACTTTGATGTCGCCTTTTCGATCGCCTGGAAAGGCATATTTTAATGAATTTGACATGAGTTCGTTGATAATCAGTCCAAGGGGAGACGCCTGATCTATAGAGACAGGCAGTTCATCAATATTTGTGGTTAACCTGATTCTGTCTTGATTGATCGAGTGCATCGCAAAGACTGCATTTGCAATCTTAGACAGATACGTATTCAGATCGATTTCAGATAGCGTATCCGAATCATGCAAGGTTTCATGAACAGCTGCCATTGCATACACCCTGCTTTGACTTTCCCTCAGTGCATTTCTGACCTGTTCATCATTAATATCATTTGATTGAAGATCAAGCAGGCTGGCAATCACCTGCATGTTGTTTTTAACCCGGTGATGAATTTCATGAAGTAAGGTTTCCTTTTCCTTTAATGAAGCCTTGAGTTGCAATTCGGTCAGCTTTTGAGCTGTTACATCATCATAAATGGCAACGATTTCACTGTTTGGTAACTGAAAAACCATGTTTTCATAATAGTTAGAATATTTTTCATCGACATAGACCGTTGCTGGAAAGAACTCAGGATTCCCCGATTTCCAGACTTTTCTGAATGTATCGATCAATCCATACTGATCAATCGTTGGCCGAAGGTCTTTTAAACTTTTTCCAATGACTTCCGCGTGCTCAATGCCTTCATGTTGGAGCGCATATCTATTGAAGTCTTGTATGATATAATCACTTCCGGATTCGCCGTCGTTGATGACGTTGTAGATGGCAACACCGCTATTCATGGTATTAAACAGGTTCCTGAACCTCTCTCCACTTTCAGATAGCGATATTTCCGTGTTTCTTCGCCCTGTGATCTCTTTTTCAAGATCAACTATCCGTTCTTGCACCTGTTCTTCCAAATTTGCCTGATGCAGCAGCAGTGATGCTTCAAGTTGCATACGTTTTGTGATATCAGTATGAACGGATATTAATATATTACCATAACTTGGATGATCAAATACCGATGTATTGGCAGAGCACCAGAAAGTAGATCCATCTTTTCTGATATTGTTGACCTCCCCGCTCCAGAAACCCTTATCTTCCAGTTCCTGCATGATTTCCTGAGCTGTTTCTTCAGGGTTTTTGTCCGTTGGGGCATTTACAATCGCTACATGTTTGTTGATCATCTCCCTTGGTTCGTACCCAAACATTTCCTCCAGCTTTGGATTGGCTTGGACGATCAGTCCATCTTCGCTGCTAACAAGAAATACGCCCTCTGCCATATTATTGATAACCTCGTTTTGCAGGTTAAGTTCCGCAATGGCCTTTTTATGCTGACTGGCCATTTGATTCAATGCATTTGACAGCCAGCGGATTTCATCTCTTGAATCGATCTTGATAACGTGATCCAGGTTCCCAGCACCAAACTCTTTGACCCCCTTTACAATTTCCTTGATATTGTTGGTAATGTTGCGGGAAAAACTAAACCCAAAAAATCCACTAACGGTTACAAGAACTACAAAAATCGAAATAGATAGTGTTAAAATCTTTTTTCTCATCGATTGAGAAACTATCAACATTTTTGAGGCTTTGGTTGCAGCATAGTTTTTTAATTCTTCCATCTTGCTATTTAGCTGCTCTACGTGTCTAGCGCCCTTTCCCTTTGTAATTGAAAACGCCTGCGCCTTTCTTCCATTTCTGGTCTTAGCAATAACTTCGTCACGAATGAACTTCCAATCGTCAAACAGCAAGGTTGTTTCCGCCAGTAGAATCTTGCCCTTGTCGCCCAATATCCATTTCCTAACAATGGCAAGGTGCCTGTATACTTCCTTTTCGTATTGGTTAACAAAGACAGTTGCTTCCTCAAGTTCTTTGTCAGTCGCAGAAAGTGCCACATCCTTCATACTGCGATGTATCTTAATGATATTCGTATCAGCGCTGAGGACTGCCCGGGTCACTCTGAAGGGATGGTTGTGCATTTTTGATATCAGTGCCGACAATTGATTCATCTGGATATAGGAATAAAAGTACCCAATACCAGTAAGAATCAGGATCAGGATAAATCCGGAAATAAGTTTCGTAAAAATGTTGAAACCCTCTTTTTGACCAATCGTTGCTTCATCCATAATGAATGTCTGTAGAGAGATGATAATCAAAGAGTTGAGTAACGTTTGATTCTTAGTGTGGTCCGAGGTTGTTTGCTTTTTTCTAGCCTCAAGTCCTCCGGATCAGATCTAAAAGGCGTTCTGGTGAAAACAAGGTGGACGGGTTCACACAATGGCGAAAACTACTCAAGGACTTCAAAACCGATCATGGTGACATCATCTTTAATGCCCTGCTGGCCGGAATAGTTCAGACAGAAAGCATTTACGTTTTCCAGGAGCTGATCAATAGGCTGCTGGCTGTGTGTCAGCAGGAACGTTTCAAGTTCATCCGGCTCAAGCATCCTGTCGTTAACATCTGTCACTTCCAGAATCCCGTCAGTGTAAATCAACACTTTATCACCGGGTGACAGTGTCACCGTTTTTGTTTCATAGGGTGAAATCGGGTTTTCAAACATGCCCACCATCATTCCGGATGTTTGCAGATGTACCACCTGCTCAGAACCTTGGTGGAGCAGCATAGCTGCAGGATGGCCTGCACTTGCGTAACTTAAAACTCGGGATGGTATATCATATACACAATAAAACATGGTCGCATATTTAGCTTCTGGGAGCTTGTTAACCAGTATCGTGTTTGACAGTTGCAGAAGAACGTCGGGAGCCAATGCCGCATCATGGATGTTTCTAAAAGTATTCATGAATAAAAATGAAAGCAAGGCCGCTGGAATACCGTGACCAGTAACATCGCCAACAAGAATGCCTATTTTTTTGTTGCCGTCACCATTGAAATCATAAAAATCGCCTCCAATCTGAGCCATGGGATAGTACTTGATCGCCAGGTCTAAGCCAGGAAAGTCTGGTATTTTTGTTGGGAGAAGGGCAAGTTGTGCTATTTTTGCCTGCTCCAGTTCAAATTGAATATGCTGATTTGCGGCCTCCAGTTTTTCATTCTGTTCCCTGATCTTAAGATCTGCTTTTTTGCGCAGGGTAATGTCGTATCCGGTACACAACAATTCAATGGCCTTTCCCTGAGCGTTGTATATTGGCTGATTACGCCAGGCTACCCACACTCGTTCGCCATTCTTCCTGATGTTTTCGTTCTCATTGTCCCTGTGAATTTCCGGATGGTTGACTATCTCCTCCATAAGGATGCTGAGATCGCGCCCATCATTCTCAATCTGCGGGACAATGGTGCCCATAAGGGACGCTCCTATTATCTCTTCAGTTGTGTAACCAAAGAACTCAAGGCCAAATCGGTTGAGAAACATAATTCTAAGATTTTCGTCAGTTCTTAAGACAATCGTATTTGTTGATTCTACCAGCTCGCGGTACTGTTTTTCGCTGGTTTGAAGTTTCTCTTCAGCCTTTCTGTTTTTTATTAAAACAAGGGTTGCTTTGATTATCACGACTAAAAAAACAAATAGAAGAGCGGTTGCTCCTATGGTTGAGAGAAACAATATCCCGGATACAAGGGAATTAAAAGCCTCCAGTTTATCTGAAATCTCATAGTAGATTTCAAACGCGCCAACAAATTCCCCGTTAATCATAATCGGGACATATGTTTCAACTACATTGGCTACAACTATTCTGCCCTCCAGAGACGGTGTTCCTTTTTGTACAAATTTTGTATAAACACCTCCCTTACTCACGGTTTCAAAAAAGTAGTTATGCTGGTTGACAGTCCCTATATCAGAGCTGTCAGTAGAATATATGATTTCTCCAGACTTTGAAAACAATTTGACTTTTTCCAGCATGATGGTTTTCTGAAATAGCGAAATCTCACTCTTGAATTCATCGGTAATTTGCTCTTTTGAGATGACCTCCCTGTTTTTTAGCAAAGAAGAAGAGATGTGGTCTGCTGCCTTTATCGCGTCTTTTTCAGTTATAGCTATCAGTAGTTTTGAAAAAGACGGAAAAATGTATAGTTGAAAATAAATTGGATATGCCAGCACAATCAGTAGAACTAAAATTAGAATATTTCTAAGTAAAGGTGTGCCTGCAATCTCTTTCGATATGTCTGTTAATCGATTTTTCATGTTCCCTTGAGAACTTGATTACCCTTTTAACTGCTTTATCCTGACCAGCCTTATAAACTGACAGGGGCGGAAAGTATCAGGCAGTTTTCTAAGAGTCTTCATTTTTTGAATAAACAGGTGATAAGTCAGAATCATGCAAATATAACAATGGTTGATTTCCCCAAAACATCCTGTAAATGGCCCTTTGTCAGACTATTCTAGAGGATGATAATGTTTCTTCAATCTGGGAATTGATTCTTAATTTTGAGTATCTTCGGCTTTATTGTCAAAAAAAGGTCCGTCAGTTCAGGGTCGAAGTGTTCTCCCTTTTGATCTTCAATATAGGCAAATGCCTTCTCCACTGATACCGGCAGCTGATAGACCCGCTTGGTTGTCATGGCATCAAATACGTCTGCCAGCGCGGCTATACGCCCCCAGATCGGGATCGAGTCTCCAGCCAATTGGTTTGGATATCCAGTACCATTCCATTTTTCATGATGGGTGCCGGCCACAACCATCCCCAGCTGAACCAACTCGGATTGACTCCCCGAGAGAATTCTTTCACCTATGACTGCATGGTCCCTCATAATCACCCACTCTTCAGCTGTCAGTTCCCTGGGATTTAGTAAAACACTGTCTGGAATTCCCAGTTTGCCAATATCATGCATGGGACTTGCGTTCAGTAACAACTGGCTTTCCTTCTCGGAATATCCACGTGCCACTGCTATGCAATAACAATAGTGGCTCATACGATGAATATGGTCCCCGGTTTCCGGGTCCCGATGTTCAGCCGCCAGGCTGAGCCGTTGCACAATTTCAGCCCGGGATTCCATCAGATTTCTGGTTTCTTGTCTTAGTCTTTTTTCAAGTGACTTGATTTGGGTGTTTATGGTTGAAAACCAATATCGTTTTTTCATTGAAATATCCTGTATTATCCTCCCTCTTCTACACCAAAAAATGCACTAATATCAGAAGCCGCAACACCACTGCACATCAGGATTAGATAGTCATTTAATTCAACGCTGAAATTTTCATATGGGTTTTTATACAGTACACGAGGACCGGCACCATTTTTTTTACTAATGCCCATCAAAACAGCATTGAACGCTTTTTTGAGTTTGACAAACACATCCTGGTAGGACATCCCTATGACTGGGTTGCTCTCAATCATGAGATATTGTTGAATATCATATTCATCTTCACTGTCTCCCCCACTACTCAACAAATCTTCCAGATATTCAGCCACATGCTTTTCAAACAGATGACTGGCGAAGAGTTTGGCGCATATGTCAGTGCGAGACAAAGAATAGGTAATTCCCGCCTTAACAAAGGTTTCGTTTAGTTCCGTGTTGTCCACAGGTACAACGACTCGAACCTCGGGGTATCGACGTTTTAGTTTCAGAACAAATACCAGGTTCCTGGTATCGTCCAGCAGGTTTACCAGCACAATCCTTGCGTTCTCTATATTGACCTCAGCCAGTTTCTCCTGATCATGAAAACTACTGATGACCAGGGACGGTTTGTTATCCTCATCGAAGTCATTTAATATATCTTCATGACCCTGGTTATTTGTGATGATGACAACACGCTGTTTGGCTTTTACCAATTGCGTAACAATGGATTTAATAAAATAGTCCCAGCCAAAAATAACAATGTGGTTTTTCACAGATTCGGTATCCCACTCCTAAACGTTAGTCACACTCCAACGATCCTTCCTGTACATGAAAATCCTTAACGATTTTCTTCTCAGTAATACCATTGGTAATGATAATTAAAAAATCATCCAGTTCAATTTTCAGTGACGGGTCAGATGGATTTTTTAGAAGGACTTTTTCGCCGTTATTGTTTTTTACAATGCCTATTAGAAGACTGCCATAGTGCTCTCTGATCTCGAAAAAAACCTCTTCATAAAATCTATTTAAAAAAATGTTTTCGGCAACAACCCTGTACTCTTGAACATCAAAATCTTCATCCCTTTTGGCGGATGACAAGAGATCTTCTGCGTACTCAGCCACATCCGGTTCAAAGATATAACTGGCAATTAACTTGGAGGCCAACTCGTCCTTAAAAACAACCTCATCTGCTCCGGCATGTGCAAACGTTTCATAAAGCTCCTGATTATCAATGACAACCGGGAATTTCAGGTTATCTCCAAACTCCTGTTTATAATTGATGAGATGCACTAAATTCCTGGTGTCATCATCCATATTGATAAACAGACAATAGGCCTTGTCCAGGTTGGCTTTCTCTTTGATAAAATCATATTTCTCATACTCCGAGTACAACACAAATATTTTCCTGGAATCGAAATGTTCGTTTATGATATCAATATCATTTTTATCATGTGTAATGACCACAGCACCTATATCTGCATTTACCAGTTGCTCTGTCACAGAATAGGTGAATTTGTTCCATCCAACGATGACAATATGATTGGTCAACTGGGTGCCATTTCTCCCAAGTCTCCTGTTTTCTTTAATGTCAGCCAGTAAATTAAACAGGTTTCCCAAAAGGAAACCGATAACCCCCAAACTCCCAAAAACGAATATATAACCAATCACACGGCCGTGAGGCGTTATTGGATACATATCTCCATATCCCACTGTCGTAAGGGTCACAACAGAATACCACATGGCATCCCATATGGTATGGATACTGGCATCACTGTTATCCCTTTCAGCAGCCATCAGGAGTAATAATAAACAGAGGTAGGCACTGATTGAAATAACAACTAACAATAACCGATAATAAAGTCTGTTGTCCTTCAGTAATTTGACTATCTTCATAGGGGAATCAGGAAAACGATTCTTTCATGCCAAATCATTTAAAGTCCTTATGCGGTTAAAACACGTCTTGCTTTATTGAATACGAAAAACCGGATCCTTTGGCCTTGTCAGAAACATCTGGCTCCACGGTCAATTTTATGCTTGGTCACTCTCACGAAGACGGGAGTCCAGCCGGTCGTCGACGATTGGAATGTTCGGTTGCTGATTCATAGTCTGCTGTTTTTTTTAGCTAACCTTTGATATCTCTGTATTTCACTAGAGTGATTTCGTTCCCGGTTGTGTTCCAAGTGACTTCATCGCAGAAAGAGCGGATCATCAACAGTCCCCTCCCGCTGGGTTTAAGAAAGCTTTCCGGGTCTCTGGGATCGGGCAGCTTGCGATGATCGAATCCTGTGCCCTCGTCCCGGATAATATACCGTATTTTTTTTTGGTCCAGAGAAAAGTCAACGGTCACCTTTCTGGTGTTGTAAAGTGGCAATTTTAATTTTTCCAGGGCAATTCCCCTAAAGGTATCGAAGGTTTTGATATTGTCCTCGTTTTTTATATTGGAAGAGAGCTCCAGGTTTCCATGATAGACGGCATTGTTCAAGGCTTCTATCAGGGAAACCTGAAGGGGTTGAATCTCTGCCCTCAGGCCCAATAGTAACAGGTTGCTGCATAGATAGTTTGCTATACCGTTAATTTCATCCGGGTTGGTCGCAAATTCAAATCGCCTGTTTTCCTGTATCAGGTTTCTGGTAAATGTTTTCTCAACAATATCTGCTTCATTTAGCCGTGAGACTCGATCAATACTGTCAATAACCTGCTGTTCCTCGTATGGTTTGGTGATATAATCGCAAGCACCACTGCGCAGCGCCTCGATGACGTTTTCCAGATCCCGGTAAGCGGAAATAATGATGACCGGCATCTGCGGGTGACTGTTTTTTATTTCTCGCAGCAACTGCAGGCCGTTCATTTCCGGCATATTGATATCTGAAATGACGAGATCGAAATCAGTCTCCCGGAACAGGTGGAGTGCCTTTTTGCCGTTTTCAACAGCAGCAATATGATGACCTCTTACCTCCAGAATCGTCTGAAGGTAAAACCGGCTGTCTTCCATGTCTTCGGCAATGAGTATTTTTTTGGGCATGTTGACTTTCCTTTGAGCGTGTAAGCTTTATATTGGTTTAGGGGACCACTAAAACTAAACATCGGTCTTAATCCAATTATCCCCCCATTCTTTTTCGTCTATGAACTAAACGAACTCTTCTTCAGTCGGAAGCAATGATGGTGTGTTGGCCAATTGTCGCGTTGTTGGAGATGGAATGGCGCGAAATAACATGCGAACCGTCGTACCATTTCCAGAGGCACTGTTGATCTCGATAGCTCCTTCTAAATGCTCAACGATCCCCAGGACGACCGACAATCCCAAACCGTAATGAGATCCGTCTTTATGGGTGGAAAAGAAAGGGTCGAATATCTGTTGCTGGTTTTCCTCGTCAATGCCCTGTCCAGTGTCTTCAATCGAAATACAAATACAGGGCTGTTCTACCAGAACCGGTTGTTGTGAACAGAGTTTGTCACTTGTGCAACCATAAAACTTGACGGTCAGTTTCCCGCCTTCCGGCATGGCATCGATTGCGTTTTCACAGAGGTTCTGAATGAGTTGTTTGACCTGAGCATCGTTTCCCATGAAAGTCCCCGCTTCCGGATCCATCTCCGTTGTCAGCTCAATCGAGCGCGGCATTGAAGCGATGATCTCCTCAAGGGTTGTTGTTAAAATATCGTGGATTTTCACCGGTTCAAGTTTGAGATCCCGTTTTTGATTCAACCGCCTGATCTCGGAGAGAACCCCTTTAGCGCGATAGGCGGCGTTAACGACGCGGTCCAGGTAAGAGGCTTCGGTACTGCTATCCGCTAATGTGTTGCGGACCAATTTGCTGAATCCGAGAATGGGTACCAGCAGGTTATTAAATTCGTGAGAAACGCCACGAGACAGTGTCTCAATGGCTTTCAGTTTCCGGATCTGGGCAAGTTGAGTCGCCAACAGGCGCTGCTTTTCCTGTTCTGCCTTTCGGTCGGTAATATCCTGGAGCAGCAAAAAAAATCCCTGGCAGCTGTTATCCTTTGTGTAGGGAAGGTATTTGGCATTTATCACCCGTTTCTTATCATAATGGTCATTGAGCTCAAACTCGAATTGATGAGGTTCTCCCTGTAATACGGAATCTATGTATGGGCTGAGTTGTTGATAATCGACTTCTCTCATGGTATCCCGCATATGTTTGCCCTGCACATCACCCTCATATTGAATATAAGACATGTAAGGGTTGTTGGCATATTCGTAACAACGGCTTCTGTCAATAAAGGCAATCATCGTTGGAAGATTATTGATCACCAACTGAACTCGGTCTTTGCTTATTTGCAATTCTACGTAGGCCTTCTGTAGTTCAACTGTCCGCTCACTCACCCGCACTTCAAGTTGATTTTTGGCTTTTGTCAGTTTCAGCTCAGCTTGACAACGTTTTTTGATTTCATTGGCCAGATGTCTGTTTGACTGGTCCAGAGCTTCTTTTTGCAGGTACAGCGTTAAAAAAACATTGACTTTGCCGATGAGGATTTCCGAGTCGACGGGTTTGACCAGATAGTCCACAGCACCACTGTTATACCCCTTCAAAATATTCTTTTTTTCCCGGCTGTAAGCTGTGATGAATATAATGGGGGTGTCATCTCGGGAATGCATCGCTTGAGCAGTCTCGAAACCATCCATTCCAGGCATCTGCACGTCCATCAAAACTAGAGCAAACTGATGCTTGAATGACAGCTCCACGGCCTTGTTTCCACTGGTGGCTGTTAGTATTTTTACATCAAATCCTTCCAACAGGTGAATCAGTATCTCAATGTTTTCCTGTAGATCGTCTACCAGCAGGATTTTTGCTTTTGTGTCAGATTGTATTTTCATGTTGTCCGTATTTGTCACCAGTGTTGTGTCACCGCACGATAACCGGAAGCCTGGTCCGAGCGACGTTAAACAAGCATTGAGAGAGAGCCATGATTCAACCGGCTGAAACCCGCCGTTTACGATGTAGATTCATACACGACATGGCATGGGAGGTTGTTCGGTTCTTCTGCCAGTGCGCGTGTTGATACTGATTCCTGGTAATATGACCACTAAAACCAGTTGTGTCTCTTCGCAATTGAGCGCTTCTTAGGAGAATTTGTCAGTAGCAGGTCCGGAACTGCTTTGTTAGAATCGCTTTAAGCATTGTGTATACTACTTCATGTTGCGTGCCAGCTTTACCCCTAAGGTTTATCTAAAACGAAGCATGTATAAGGTATTGAAAAATTTAAAGAACTGGGCAGTATTTGAAATGGTTAAGTGGTTTCCGGGCTGGTTTTACAACTGAAGGGGAAAAACGAAAGAAATGGCTAATGTGCAATTAGAAATGGCTTTTCTTAGCTGAACTTTCGAATTAAAGGTAGGGGGTAGCGCTTGTGGGGAGTGAAAGCCAGAGGTTCAGGTCTCGTCTGTTGCTAATACGATTAACTCATCATCCAGACCCATTTCAAAAAGCGACTCTTTGTCCGGAAGAATAAAATAATCGCTGCCGGAACTGTTTCTTGCACTCTTCGAATTCTGTTTCACGCCTATGCATATTTCAAAGCGATTCTGGGCCGCCAGCATCAGGTCGGCAAAGGAGATGCATGCCGGGCAAGGTTCGACCAGATAAAGAGGCAATGGTTTGAGATATATTTCGCTTCCTTCCGCCTTAAAAAGGATGTTATACACCTCGTTAACTCGTGGATCCTGAGAGATCTGTGCCATCAGTTTCGATACGAACTGGTTAGAGATGACAAAGTCCTTGACCCCGGTATGTTGGAAGATCTCTACATTCTCTGAATCCATTACTTCTGATATGATCTGGGTACTAACCACTTTGCCTGTTTTAATATGAAGGCATTCGAAATAGTGTCTGAACTTGAGAAGGATGGTAATGGTTTCCGAATCGATTTCCTCCACGTCGTTAGATTGCCCCGCCATGATAATGACGTTGTCATAAGTCTCTGGGGTCAATTGGCTCGGGAATTCAGGTGAAAGGGCATTAATCTGAAAAATGTGCATCTGAATCTCGGGGTGTTGCTTCGCAATTTGCAGAAACTGGGTTTCGATTTCAACCGTAATCTCACCGACCGCAATGTCTATCACTGACCCCGGTTTTAGATAACAGCCATACTCATCTATCACAATTGGGCTTTTCGTGCTCCAGCCGAAGATCAGATACTTTTCAATCAGGAGTTCTATCCGATCCTGTGAGTAGACCAACTGTCTAGGTGTGATGACCGGTTTGGAATAAAAGTGAATAGTGGAATCATCTTCCGCCAGAATAATCGCTTCGTCTCCGGCCAACAGAACTCTGTCCGGGTCAGGATTGAGCGTGATTCCAGTTGCCGCACCTTTAATTCCCAGTGGAATGCTCTGCTTGAAATAAAAGGCAAATTCACCGAAGTTCAATCCCAGGTATTGATCAGGTATGGGGCAAAAATAAATTTCATTTCCGATAAATCCCACCAGATTAGAATATACAAGTGTCAACCCTGGATTGCGCGACGTTTGAACCAGAATTTTAGATAGAATTTGTTCCTCATCGATGGCAACAACATGACCCAGAGAATGTCCGCTAACCAGGTCTCGGTTTTGGGGAAAATGCAGCTTGGCCACTACTGGAATACACTGATCGCTTTCAATGGCTGCCACGACAGCCATTACTGATTTCAGGACCCGATAATCAGCCTTGGATTTTATTTCTGGTGGATTGGCGGGACCGGCTGGGTTAAGGATAATGATCGACTTGGCCTGAGCAATCCCAATTTTCTTCAAGGCCAGTGGGTTAGATGTTGACCCGCTCCGGGTTACCAGGCGGGTAGTTTGGGTTTCTGTCAGGTAGTCGCTGATGATATCATCCATCTTTTCCTTATCCATCTCTGATAAAATCACCACCACGCCATCTTTTTCCGAGGCGTTAGCCTCGATGAGTTCTTTGATAATTTCGATGGTTCGAATCCCAAATCCCAGAATAATAGTGTGATCTTTTTCCAGAACAACGCTTTTACCCTTTCGCAGTGATTCCAATTTTTCTTTGAAAATACTGGTAATAAAGGCCAACATGGTTGAAATGAGTGCCAGCCCTAAAAGGCTGGTGAGAATACCAATGGTTTTGTTGTAAAAAGCGGATTGAGAATCTTCGGCCATACTGCCGATATCTATCACCTGCAGGGCAGTCCGCCAGATAATCGTCCCCAGGTTTCTGAATTCCACATCGTGCGGATCTGGGTACGCAAGGTTAATTCCAATCCGGATACCGCCCATGATCAGAAATGCAACACCGAACATAGAGAGTAAGGCCAGAAAGATCGACATTCCGCCCCTGGCAAAAAAACTGTCCAACCGGTAACTTAATCGGTCACGAAAACTGGGTGCTTTATCCATAGATTGTTTTATTCAGCATTAAAACTATGTCTTTTGGGCACAGTTAAATACAATTAGCCTCGTGTTGAAAAACAGAATCCCTCTCTTGAAGGAGAAATAAGGGTGTGACAGGAAGCGGCGAAATCGCAAACCGGAACACATCCCCCTTGAAAGGGGGATGTGTTCCGGTACTGTTTACAGCCATCGACGCCAGTGAATTAAGCCACACGTGGAGCAGAAAACACCGTTTTACAGTGTCGACGGGCTTGGCCAGGAAGCTGTTGACACCTATCTTCAGCCCTACCATTTTCTTATCCAGTACAGGCATGAAATGGACCGGAGTGGTCTGGGTTTTTTTATAGAGATCAATCTTCATCATGTGTGCCAAGTCCAGAAGCATGGTTAAAAAATTCTAATATTATATAACAGATTGATATATTGTTGTAAAAAAGACTATTTAGAACTTAGCAGAAGTATAAAATAGGATTTATTCCGTAAATCTACGCTTCGTGAAAGGGATTTCTATGGTAGGCATTAGAAATATCTTATTTGGAAAGGGCTGCTCACCTTGTTCAAAAAAAATGAATCTGCACCATACACCCTTTTTCTTGCGAAGCATGGGGGTTAATACCCACTTCTGGATTCCCGCCGGGTACGTTGCTTCCAGTAGTCAAATCAAAACCCGATCTTCTGTGCTCGGATTCTTCTAACGGTTTGGAATTAACGTGAAAAACATACCTTGACGCGGATTAGTCAACTCTCTATGATCTATTCGGGTTTTCAAAGGTGTCCTTGACGACTCGTCAAGGGCTCAGAGCAAATGTAATGGATGACAAAAAAGGAGAAATGATGAAAGAGATTCCAGAATATGAAAAGTATCCGATCAGCGAAGAGGAGATGGGTAAGCACTACAAAGCCTGGATGAACGTTTTAGCGAATCACGTGGTATACCTGTTCAAACTCGGAAAAGAGATGAATGGCGACAAATTTATCGAGCGGGTCAAGGCCGATTATAGCGCACAGGGCGAAAACTCGACGGGCTATTGGATGAAAAAATCCGGTACCACACCCGATGATTTTAAGGATTGTACAAATATCCCGAAGGTACAGGACGTTATTGACACCCTGTACGCTAATTTCTGGGATGGTTATATTGAAAACACCCCACAGGCTTTTGAAAAAGAGGTTACCACCTGCCCGGTTGCCAAACCCTGGTGCCAGGAGCCTGAAATCTGCGATGTTTTGCTCGGGTCTTTCGAGAGCGGATTGATGAAGGGTCTGAATCCCAAGTTCAGCCCCAAAGGCTTCTCCAAACTGCTTGTAAAAGGTGAAAGCAGTTGCCGCTTCAGGGTAGAGCTTGAGGATTGATTTAATGACCGACTGCATGATTGATTGTGGATCACTAGATCGGGGGTCTTTCCGTTTTCACCTTTTCTGTTGAAAGGGTCATCCTGGACCCCTGATCCAGGGCCTGGTTAAAATGCTTATCCCTCTCTTTCAAATCATCCACACCTTCGACGTTAGGCTTCTGATATCAACAGATTTATTGCGAAGCATAGAGTATAATACCACGCGCCTTGGGGCGTCATGTCATCCCGGACGCCGATCCGGGATCCAGTAAAATATGTTCCTGGTTTCCGGCTTTCGCCGGAATGACGGGTGATACCCCGCCGCTTGCGGCGGGGAGGTTTCACAGTGGTTTGCTTCAATATAATAATTGACCGCTCCTGACCATTGCTTTATTCTTTCAAAGAGCTTTAAAAGGGCTCTATTGGATTAACCTCGCTGGTTTAATCCAGTTATTTTCGTCCAACTATTTAATTTTTGATTACCATCTCAGGCACTATAAGTAATGCGGACACCATGAAAACAAAAAAGAGGGTTTCAACCCTGTGGTTTATTCTTCTGCCTATCACCATTACAACTATTATACTGTTTTCCCTGTTGACGAATCTGGTGAATTCTAATGCAGACAGGATTACATTGAGGGAGGTGAATCGCTCCCTGGTAGAAGTCGCCAAGGATATAGAGCTCACCATCCGAACATTGATGATAAATGATCCCCGGGAAATTATGGGTTTTTATCGTCTGCTGGATAGTTTGCGTGGCGACAGCAAGGTCCTGGGGCGCCTGGATGAAAGTCGTATCTGGCGTCTGGGCAAGATTGAGTCTGCCGTAAAAGCAGTCAATCAGAAGGGCGAGTTTGCTGTGCTGGAGGAAAACGAGGCTGAAGGGTTGGTCCGAAAATACCACCAGCAATTAAGGGAGATTAAGAAGATACCCTCTCAATTCGATATTGGAGTGACCATCATTCCGTCTCCGGTTGTTCGGCACGAAAAACTGCAGGATGTTCTGGAAAAATATCCGGATCGATATCCCCTACCCAGTGAGATCGAAGCTGTCGTTATTGCGACTGGAAAGCAATTTCATGGGAACATTGAAATAAATGGTCGACCCTATCTGCAGATAACGACCCCCATTATTGCCGGGGCTGTTTGCACCGCCTGCCACACCCTGGCCAAACCAGGTCAACCGCTGGCTGCTATCACGACACGTGCTGACCTGTCCAAACCAAAAGCGTCCATCGCTTTCCTGACCCGGCGGCTGATCACCATCGGCGCTGTCATTATCGGTATCATTTTGATAACGGTCTATCTCGTCTCCAGGAGGTTGACCACCTTGTTATCAAGCCTGAGTGGCAAAGCGATCCGCTTTGGCGAGGGCGATTACGATAGCCGGATCGAATCGGGGGGAACCAGTGAAGTTGTCAGTCTCGCCAACAGTTTCGAAGACAGCCGCATCAAAATCCACGATTTTATCAATGACATCTTAAAAAGCATACCGTCTCTGCTTTTTATCATTGAGAAGGATGGTAGCGCCTCGGCCAACTACTCCCAGGAGACGGAAACACTCTTCGGTCCCATTGAAAACAGGGCGATTGATGAAACCGTCTTTAAACCCTCGGGAAAAGAGATCTCATCGGTCTTGGAAATGGTGTTTTCCGACAGCCCAGCCCTGAGTTTTGACGAATTGATGGCTATAGCTCCGAATGAATTGGATGTGGATGGGCAGATCATCCAACTGAAGTTTCATCCCATTGTCCACGACCAGACAGAACAGTTGGAAAAAATTCTGGTCGTTGGTAAAAACATCACCGCATTGAGACAGTCAGAAGCCGCAAGGGCCCTGGAGCAAAAGAACAATGAAATGATTCTTGAAATCGTCAAAAATCCTGATGGCTTCCTCGAGTTTTATGAAGAGAGCTTGCAGTTGGTGAAATCGGGTCAGCAGTTGTTAACGAATGCCAGCATCCAACTGGCGAAATCAGAAATCGTTCAGATTCAGCGGGTGCTGCACACGATCAAAGGCGCGGCCTCAATTTTTCAACTTTATGAGCTGGTAGCCAAGTCTCATGAATTCGAAGATCAGATCAACAATCTGACCGATCGTGGAGATGCTCCTGAATCAGAGGCGGTGAGATCCATGCTGGATACGATAGTTGTTGGAATGGATAAGGCAAAGTCGGTCTATCAAAGGTTTTATGGCGAAAAGGACCAGAGTGATTTGATCACTGTTACCCGGGAAGAAGTTGAGACACTGATCAACCGACATCCGGATCTTGAATCGTTTGTGGAGACTTGGAACAACAAGCTCCTGCTGGAATTTATTGAGCGGAAGGCAGAGGGTATCATCAATGCCACTGCCAAAAATCTTGGGAAGGAAGTTGAACTCGACATCTCCGGTGAGGAGGGTCGAATCAGCAAACAAAAGGCTGAAACAATCAGTCTGGCTTTAACGCACCTGTTGAGAAACGCGATAAGTCACGGCATTGAAGAGGACTTTATCAGAGAGGAGATGGGAAAAGAGCCCAAGGGCAATATCAGCATCACTGTCAGTAACTGGCCGTCCGGCTTGGAGGTTGTAATAAAAGACGATGGAAAAGGAATCAATCCCTCATCCTTAATCCAAAGTGCCATCGAAAAGGGCGTCATCCAAAATTCGTCTGAAATTGAGTTGGATGAGGCGCTGGATTTGATTTTTGCCTCTGGCTTTTCGACGGCAGAGGAGGTCAGCAGTGTATCCGGACGCGGTGTTGGTCTTGACGCTGTCAAACATGCCATCGAGGAGAATAATGGAAGTATCTCCGTCAAATCGAGGGAGGGATTCGGAACCATCTTCACCATTTTTCTGAAGAGTACGAGGCCAGTATAAGCTCGGTGTACTCTTCAGAATTGGCATTCCTTATCAAAAGTCATGCACCAGAACAAAGTCGTTTCGTTCTCTGGTGCCATGACACCCGATGCAGCCACGTGGTTTCCCGGAAGGGCGTGCATTGCCATTGGTACTGTACTTGGCCCAAAACCAGTCACCATCAGCCGGATTAAAGCCTTTTACCTTGTACATTACGGTAATATTCATCAACCGGCCGCTTCTGCTATAGCTCTCTTTGACCTGGATGGATCCATGGGGAAGAGGGACTTTGTTTTTCTTCAGGGCAATATCATTCACGAACACCTTATGCTTTGGCCCGTGTGGTGCTCTTCCTTTTTGCATTCCCACGTGATCCGGCCAGTAAGACCAGCTGGTATACGGGGATACCTTGGTGATATAGTTCCACAGCTGAGCAGGATCGGCTCCTGGCATCTCCGCCGAAAAAGCCGTTGCGCTGAAAAATAGCGAAGCAAGTAAGGCTCCTGCTGTCTTGAGAATCCTGTTCATGTTGCCTCCAATAAAAACCATTGACGATTAACACTGGGAAGAGCTGGTCCGTTTGGTATGCCATCTTATCAAACCAGGAACAAGTTGAGAATCTAATAATCCAATGATTCTTTGAACCAACAGGGTCGCGTCTTGAATGAAACCAAGTGCAGCCCTTTCAGGAGGTGTTTGCCCCGTGGGGCTTCAAAGAGCGTACTGTAGAGAGCATTTTCGGGATTGTGTTTCAGCCTCTTTAACAGTAGTATCTGTGGTTGACGTTAAATCATCCCGATACAGGTTTAAAAACAGGTTAAGCGCGAAGATCACGGTTCAAATCAATGAAAATAAGTCATCACAAAATCCTAAGTCTGCAAGAGGCTGTCAGCAGGTATGTACTTGATGGGGCCCTGATTTCGGTGGGCGGTTTTACGGTCAACCGGGCGCCCATGGCTGCCGCTTATGAAATCATCCGGCAGAAGAAGAGAGGCCTTCACCTCTGTGTTCACTCGGCAGGCCAGAGTATCGACGATCTGATCGGTGCCGGTTGTGTTTCCCAGATCGAACTGGCCTATGCCGGAAACGGCCGGTTTGCCTCGACAGGTGTCCGGTTCAGAAAGGCGGTGCAGGATGGTGAGTTGCTGGTTGAGGACTACTCTAATTATCAGATGACGCTCAGGTTCATGGCCGGGGCCATGGGATTGCCGTTTCTGCCGCTGAAGTCGACCTTTGAAACCGACATTATCAACAAGTGGGGATTTTCGGAATCCATGCGTCGAGCGGATGAAAAGCTGCCGCCCCAAAAACTGGCGGTGATTGATAACCCCTTTGATGGCTGGTGTGATACGGAGAAGTTGGTCGCTGTTCCCGCCATTAACCCGGATGTTACTATCATTCATGCACAGAAGGCGGATGAACAGGGGACGGTGCGGATAGAAGGCTTGACCTACGCGGATATTGAACAGGCCAAGGCCTCCAGACACCTGATCGTTACCTGTGAGGAGATCATCAGTGTGGACCACATGCGTGACACTCCCGACCTGAACAGCCTGCCCCATTTTTGTGTGGATGCTGTGGTGCATGCCCCCAATGGGGCTTTCCCGACGGCCTGTTTTAATTACTACGACTACGATCCCCAGTTTCTGACCCGACATGAGCAACTGGCCAAGGATGACACCGCATACCAGGCGTATCTTGACGAATACATATTCAATCTCAGGGATCACGCAGACTTTGTCGAGTTGATAGGCGAGGACAATTTTAAACGCATACAGGCCAATCCAGCCAGTGGCTATGCAACAGGGTTGAATAGAGAGGTTTAGTATTTGACAGCCCTGTAATCAACAGGTGTTCAAAAAGAAAAAGGGTAAGCATGACAGACTACACATTTCGCGAAATGATGGCTATCTCAGCGACCCGCTATATTAAAAACGGAGATATCGTCTTCTGCGGAACCGGAATCTCACTGCTGGCAGCTATGGCAGCCAAGCATATCAGTGCCCCGGACAGCATCGTGTTTTTTGAAACCGGCGGCATCGATTCGGAACTGGAAGAGCTCCCTCTGGCGGTCGGGGATCCAAGGGTGATGCACCGAACCACGGTCAACGGCAGCCTGGCTGACTCTTTTGCCATTATGCAGAACCCCTTTACCGGAACGCATGTGGTGGGGGTCATGGGAGCTGCCCAGATCGACAGGTATGGGAACCTCAACTCGGCTGTGATTGGGGATTATCACTCTCCTGACATCCGGTTTTCAGGTAATGGTGGAGCACCGGACGTGGCTTCCTTTGTGAATCGAACCATCATCTTCATGCAGCATGAAAAACGGAAATTTGTCGAAAAACTGGACTACCTCTCCAGCCCCGGCTGGCTAACCGGCTACGATTCCAGGAAGAAGGCAGGCCTTTCAGGCGGCGGACCAGAGGTGGTGATCACGGACAAGGCTATTATGGGATTTGATGAGGTCTCCAAAGAGATGATTCTCATCGGCACCTACCCGGGATACTCAGCCGCACAGATCCTGGACCAGATGTCATTTGATGTGGACACAACAAAGGCTGTAGAGGTGCAGGTCCCCACTTCAGAAGAGCTGCGAATCCTACGAGAGGTGGTTGACCCCCAGAGGTTGATCCTGGGGGATTGACCTTCTGACCGGAGGGCGGATTTAGAGCAAGGTCTTGTGGTATTCCAGGTCCATGGCTATCATCTCTTTGGCCATGTCCCCATTGAGTTTCTGCTTGTAACTGGCGATTAGCTTCCTGTCTTTGTTGAACCCCGCAGCAAACGCCATGGCACTGTTCAGGGTGTCTTCCACTCCGTCACAGGCTTTTTCAACGATAAAGGTTTTCTCCAGTTCTGTTGCAGCGGCGTGTTTCCCTGTGAAGAGAAGGTCTTGAAACTTGAAGTCCGGCAGTTTGTGGACCAGCATCTTGAACACACCTGGCTGAAAATCCATTTTCAGGTCGATTTCGGGAAAGCAGAAGAACCCCCTCTGCCCGTTCATAAAACGGTAGTCGCAGGCTGTTGCCAGAAAAGCTCCCGCACCAAAGGCATGACCGTTGATAGCCGCGATGGTCGGCATAGGCATCAGCATCAGCTTGCTGTAGACTTCGTCCAGTTGCTGGAAAAAGGTGATCACATCCTGTCCGCCGTTAATATCCTTCTGCTCAATCATCCACTCTACAAAGATTCCCTGGGACCAATTCTTCTCGTCCGTAGAAGCAAGTACCAGCGCATGCATGGTTTCGTCCTGCTGTACCTCTTCAAGTAAGCTGTTCAGTGTTTGTGCAAAACCTAAATCCTGTTTGTTTGCCCCGTTGTTCATTTTGATGATGGCAACAGCGCCTTCCCTGTCTAGTTCCAGTATAGCCATATTTTTTCCTTTGTTCGGTTTCTCGGTTTAATTATCAATGCATCTGACTTTCTACCACCCGGTTAACAGTATGTCCAGAGTGATCATAGGGAGGATGCCTGTTATGGCTTGTTGTTGCGCAAAGGTGAACAGGGGATTGTGCTGATGTCAATGATTGAACGGGAATGAAGCTTGACACCGGAACGGCGATTTCTTATGATTTCCTATCGTCTATTCTAATCAGGAGGAGATTTATGAGGGAATTTTTATTGAAGCTGGCTGCCGCCAGGGGTGAGATCAAGGCCGATCTGCTGGTCAAAAATGCACAGGTGATCAATGTGCTGTCAGGTGAAATACACCAGGAAAATGTTGCCATTTACGACGGACGGTTTATCGGGTTTGGTGACTATGAAGCTGAAGAAGTAGTGGACGCAGGCGGTCTGTACATGGCCCCGGGATTTATTGACGGCCATATTCATTTCGAGAGTACCATGCTGACCCTGCCGGAATTCGCCAGGGCTGTGCTGCAGAGAGGTGCAACCGCAGTAGTGATTGATCCCCATGAAATCGCCAATGTGCTGGGGCTGGACGGCATCCGCTATGTCCTGCACAGTATCAACCAGCTTCCCCTGGATGTTTTCGTGATGCTTCCCTCGTGCGTGCCGGCGACACCGCTGGAGACATCGGGTTCATCCATCACCCATCGGGAACTGGCTTATATGATCGAGGAGGAGCGGGTGGCCGGGATTGGTGAGATGATGAATTTTCCGGCAGTGATCCATGGTGATGAAGAAGTGCATCAACGGATTGCAGCAGCGAAGTGGAAGAAGGTGGATGGGCACGCCCCGGGTGTGACCGGAAAAGAGTTGAATGCCTATATCTTTTCCAACATTGAAAGCGATCATGAATCAACAACCGCTGAAGAGGCCCTGGAAAAATTGCGCAAAGGGATGCATATCCTGATTCGGGAAGGGACGTCTGAACGCAACCTGGAAGAACTGATAGGGATTGTTACGAAGGAAAACGCCTGGCATTTTTCGTTTGCCACCGACGACAAACATCCGGACGATCTGCTGGATGAGGGCCATATTGACTATTCCATTCGCAAGGCGATCTCCCTGGGAATGGATCCGATCATTGCCTACCAGATCGCCAGCATCAACACCGCCAACCACTACAACCTCAAAAATGTCGGGGCCATCAAGCCGCGATACTGGGCTGACTTTGTTCTGATGTCCGACTACAAAGCGGTGACCATTGAGACGGTATATAAGAAAGGGGTACCGGTGTTCAAAAACGGGAAGTTGATTGACTTCCCAAAACCTCCGGCCCCCACCGTCCGAAGCGCCATGGATCCTGACGAACTCTTTCCGGAACAGTTGAAAATACCGGTTGAGGGGGCCCGGATTCGTGTGATCGATATCCTGCCCAACCAGATTGTGACGGGTGAATATATTACCACGCCACTGGTCAGGGACGGCTTCGTCGAATCTGATACTGACAATGATATTTTGAAAATTGTGGTCATCGAACGACACAAAGCCACAGGGCAGATCGGTAAAGGCTTTGTGCGCGGCTTCGGCTTGAAAAAGGGGGCGATCGGCTCAACCGTGGCCCATGACTCCCATAATATCATCATTGTAGGAACCAATGATGAGGACATATACAGCGCTTTTCAACAGCTGAGGAAGATCAAGGGGGGCTTTGTGGTCATGGATGAAGGGGAGGTGGTTGCCGAGATGCCGCTGCCTATCGGTGGACTGCTCTCAACCGGCACCTTTGAGGATACCGCGGCAGACCTGAAAAATCTGAAGCAACAGGTCAAGACCCTGGGTGGTAGCCATCCGGCGCCGTTCATGATCCTCTCATTTCTGAGCCTCTCCCCCATCCCGAAACTGAAGATCACCGACCTGGGACTGATCGACGTAGACAAATTCGAGGTCACCTCGTTGTTCGTGGATTGACTGCGGGGGGGGGGGGTAAAGGTGTGAAAGTCCCCCCCCCTCAAGGGGGGAATAGAATGGGAGCAAACGCGTTAAATCCCATCCTTCAAAGGGGGAATGGAAGGCGATTTATTCACTGCATTCCGCCATCAAGTATTCCCCTTATTCATCTCCATTTCCCGGAGGTCCTTGCGCATGATCTTGCCAATGGCACTCTTGGGCAGGTCGTCCATGAACTCGACAGTTTTTGGTACCTTGTAGGCAGCCAGTTTCTCCTTGCAGAAGCTGATCACCTCCTCTTCGGTCATGGTGGCCCCTTGTGCCACTACGACGAAGGCCTTGACCGTTTCTCCCCTATACTCGTCCGGGATACCAATGGCACATGCCTCGACAACCTTCGGGTGTTCAAAGAGTACCTCGTCAATTTCCCTTGGATAAATGTTGTATCCGCCAGCGATAATCATATCCTTCTTTCGATCTGATATGAAGAGATAGCCCTCCTCATCAAGGTATCCGATATCACCGGTGTAAAACCAACCGTCTCTAATGGATTCGGTGTTTGCTTCCGGCTTGTTATAATAACCAACCATCTGCTGGGGGCCTTTGACGGCAATTTCACCCGCCTCACCTGTCGGCATCAGTTTGGTACCGGTTTCCACATCGACTATTTTCTGATCAGTGTCGGGGTACGGAATGCCGACGCTTCCAGATTTACAGACCCCATGCCAGGGGCTGGCGTGAGAGACGGGAGACATTTCGGTCATGCCGTACACTTCGATTATCTGGGCCCCCACTTTCTCATGCCATTCATTGATGGTTTCAACTGCCAGGGGCGCCGCTCCGCATATGCAACCCTTGATGAACGAAAGCTCCGATTTTGGTGGCAGCTTGGGATGGTGCAACATACCGACATAAAGGGTGGGAACCCCACCAAAAATCGCAGGTTTATACTTTAATACGGCCTTCAACAGCCCTTCCGGATCGGGTCTCGGGATCAGGACATGGTTGAACCCACGGAAAATACAATGGTTCATGCCGAAGGTAAATCCAGCCGAATGAAAGATCGGCATGATACCGATGACGGTCTCCTTGCCATCCTCCAGGTCAAAAAGAAGCTTGGTGGCCTGCTGCACATTGATACTCAATGAAGAGTGGTTATGCATCACACCCTTGGATACACCGGTGGTACCGCCTGTGTACAGTAAAGCGGCCAGTTCATCGAACCCGGCATATTCCGGCTTGTAATAGGGGCTGGATTGGGCAATCAGCGCCTGCATATCCAAAACGTTGTCACTCGGGCTGATTTTTCGGTTCAACTCCTTTTTCACGAAAGGAAAAAGCTGTTTGAGGGGAAACGGGAGATAATCACGGATGTGACAGGCAATGATGGCTTCCAGTCCGGTGTCTGCGCGGATATTATTAAAGCGGGGGATCAACACGTCCATAATGATCGCCACCTTCGAGCCTGAATCATTCAACTGGTAGGTCAATTCACGCTCTGTGTACAAAGGGTTGTTCATCACGACCACGGCACCCACTTTCCAGGTGGCATAAGCTGCAATCACCACCTGGGGAATGTTGGGCAGCACCAGCGAAACCTTGTCACCTTTCTTGACACCGAGGTTCTGCAGGGCAAATGCCATCCGGGAAACGGCGTTGTCCAATTCAGTGAAGCTGACTTTCTTCCCCATCAACTCAAGGGCTGTATTGCCTGGAAAACGTTTGATGGTCCTGTCAAACCCCTCTGGCAGTGTTATCTCCTCATATTCGATGTGTGGCGATGCCTGTGCAGCATAATGCTTATGCCATACCCGTTCTTCCATCTCGTTCTCCTCGAATGGTTGTGGATTAGATGCTCTGCTGAACAACTGGCGCTGAAACGTTATTGCCACAACCCGCAAAAAAAACTGGAGCCCATCAAAATATGCAGGCTGCACAGGGTGAGTAAACATTACCAAAATAAAAATGTCAAGCCCTGATAAACTTCGGTAGGAGTCAAATATGTTTGTTTGTTAAAGAATATTTGGGATATGCGGAGTATTTAAATATGGTGAGTAAAAATAACTTTTAGACTTGGCACAGATTGATGGCCCATTGCTGAAGAATGGGCGTGTTTTACCGGCTCCAGACGCCGCCCATATCAGATTGGTAGCCCAGGGCCTGATAGGAGGCATCCACCAGTGACTGTCCCCGGGAATTGAGCATGATACCGTCGCCCATCTGATTCATGGTGTAGGCAAAGGCGAGCCTGCACTCCGGATCAGCAAACCCGAGGCTGCCCCCGGCTCCTGCATGCCCGAAGGCTTTTTCCCCCATTATGAGGCTTTCATTTCCTAAGGGACGGTGGCGGTTGTCCATCGCCTTCATGAATCCCAATGCAAACCGGGTGGGAATCAGCAGGGTCATATCCTGCATGGTTGCCATGGATATCTGGCTCATCCGGGTGACGGTGTCTTTGCCAAGAAGTTGAATACCATTTGATTTACCGCCGCCTGCAAGCGGGACATACATGCCGGACAATGAGCGGGCGTTGCCGATACCACCCCCGCCACCAATTTCAGCAGCACGATAGGCCCGCTTGTTCACCATGAACCCCCCGGAGTTCAAAAAGGAGAGTGCAGAGATGGATTCAGGCTTGCTGAGTAGTGCCTCCATGAATTCTGAAAGGGGGTCTCCCTGCCTGTACCGGTGCATAAGCATCGGTGCAACACGGGGTTCAATTTCTTCGGGCAGGCCGATCCAGAAATCCAGGTTCAGGGGCTCTGCCACATTCTCTCTGAAAAAGGTGCCCAGTGATTTGCCGGATACCTTGCGAACCAGTTCCCCAACCGTCCAGCCGAAACTGATCATGTGATAACCATTGCGGGTTCCGGGTTCCCAGAAGGGCTCTTCCTCTTCCAGCCGCTGGATCATATAATCCCAGTCGGTATATCCGCCCTTCTTAATAGGCTCACGGAAGGCGGGCAGACCAGCGGAGTGGTTCAGCATCATCCGGACCGTGATTCCTTCTTTGCCATTCTTCCCGAATTCAGGCCAGTAGTCGGTTACTAGAGCGTTGAGGTCGAGTTCGCCCCTGTCGATCAGGATATGGGCGCAGAGTGCCGTAGCCGCCTTGGTGCAGGAGTAGACGATGGAAACGGTATCCTTCTCCCAGGGTTTCTTAGTCCCGGGGTCAGCCAATCCGCCCCAGAGATCGACGGTTGTCTCGCCGTCCACCCGGACACAAACGCTGGCTCCGACCTCGCTGCGCTCTTTGAAATTTTGAATAAACGCCTTGAGTACCTCTTCAAATGCTGGATCACAGTGTCCGAAAATATCGCCGTTGGTCAGTTTTTCGTGTACGTCAATCATGGTGAGGTGTGGTTTCAGTTTTTGAGAAATGGGTTCAGCAAATGGATACAGAATCGTTTTTTGAACCCAGCTATATCTGAACTGATAATTTCCTGTCAATCATCCTTTTCGGATGGGGCAGAGGCCGAACCCGTTTTCTTATATTCTGTTCAGGTTTGTTTCTACAGCGGCTTTTCTGACTTTCTTCAGGAAAAAACAGGATAGATAGTGGTAAGGAACAAAATGACAGCCTATTAGCCTTAGAAGGGATCGGTTGGATGATCTGTCGCCGGGCGTTTTTTGCTACAGTGTCTCTGTTTTGATACAATTTGGCAGGTTCATATACGGTGCGTTGGGGTGATAGAAATACTGATGATATGCAATTATCGCCCGGGGAAATCTTTTCATAGCTGAGGAGGGACGTTCAACCACATGATTTGTCCCTTCCATTGGACAGGTTACTGGTTGTGGTATCTTAAAAAACACTTGCATGAATTTTGCAGAAGTATTGCTGATGAACTCTTTTTCTTTCAGCAATGGCATGCCGCCTGCTGCAACTGGACTAACCAAAGCATGAAAACAGCTCATGAAATCAGATAATGAATTGTCAGTCACCGGTGGTCATCCCTTTCTGACTGGGGTGAACCCGGAAAAGGCGAAAAAGGGAAAGGTTGTTTCTGCCGCAGAGGCAGTATCCCTGATCCAGGATGGGGATGTGGTAGCTACAGGTGGTTTTGTTGGAATCGGATTTGCGGAAGAGATTGCCATTCACCTTAAAGAGCGATTCAAGGAATCGGGTAAACCAACTGGACTGACGCTTCTATATGCAGCTGGACAGGGAGATGGAGGCGAACGGGGCCTGAATCACTTTGGTGGAGATGGACTGGTGGGGCGGGTGATTGGCGGTCACTGGGGGCTGGCGCCCAAGCTTCAAAAGCTGGCCGTTGAGAATAAAATTCTGGCCTACAATCTGCCTCAGGGTGTTATTTCACATATGTACCGGGACATCGCTGCCGGCAAGCCGCGCACAATAACAACTGTTGGCCTAGGCACCTTTGTGGATCCTCGTAACGGCGGTGGAAAGATGAATGAAAAGACCACGGAGGATCTGATTGAGCTGATCGAGTTTGATGGAAAAGAGTACCTGGCATATAAGACGATTCCGGTCAATGTGGCAATACTGCGGGGGACGACGGCTGACCTGGATGGCAATATTACCATGGAAAAAGAGGCGTTGACATTGGAGTCTTTGGCGATAGCCACTGCCGCCCGTAATTCGGGCGGATTTGTGATTGTGCAGGTGGAACGTCTGGCAGATCGGGGTACCCTGAATGCCCGCCAGGTAAAAATACCTGGTATAATGGTGGACTGTGTGGTGGTGGCCAAGCCTGAAAACCACTGGCAGACCTTCAGCACTGTCTATAATCCTGCCTTCAGCTGTGAGATTAAGGTGCCGACACAGTCGATTGAGCCCATGGAGATGACGGTGAAGAAGATCATTGCCCGTCGCGCGGCCTTTGAATTGACACCGAACAGTATTGTCAATTTAGGAATAGGGGTTCCTGAGGGGATTGCCAGTGTGGCTGCAGAAGAGAAGATCCTTGAGTACCTGACCCTAACTGCAGAACCTGGCGTCATCGGAGGTATTCCGGATGGCGGGCTTAATTTTGGCGCTGCCACCAATACCATTGCCTTAATCGATCAACCCTATCAGTTTGATTTTTACGATGGAGGAGGACTGGACCTGGCGTTCCTGGGTCTGGCTCAGGCAGATGAGCAGGGCAATCTCAATGTATCTAAGTTTGGTCCAAAGCTGGCCGGCGCCGGCGGGTTTATTAATATCAGCCAGTCAGCTAAGAAAGTAATTTTTGTCGGGACCTTTACCGCCCAGGGGATAAAAACCGCTGTCAACGATGGAAAATTGATTATTGAGAAAGAGGGAACCTCGGTTAAATTCGTGAAGGAGGTGGAACATGTTACCTTCAGCGGCCCTTATTCTCAGAAGGGTAATCAGCCTGTGTTGTATGTCACTGAACGGGCTGTTTTTAAGCTGACCCGGGATGGAATGGAACTGATAGAAATCGCACCCGGAGTGGATCTGGAGAAGGATGTCCTGCAACACATGGGATTCAAACCTGTCATCTCCAAAGACCTGAAAATTATGGAAGACTGTATCTTCAGACCTGAAATGATGGATCTGAAATCCTATCTGTTTCAGTTGAAACTGGAGGACCGGCTGAACTATGTTGAGAAAGACAACCAGTTCTTCGTCAATTTAGAAGGATTTGCTGTAAAAAGCATCCGGGATATCGAGAAAATTAAGGAAGCGGTCGAGACTATCCTCAAACCACTGGATAGCAAAGTGTACACCATCGTCAACTATGATAACTTCCATATCCATGATGACCTGGTCGACGACTATATCCAGATGGTGAAATTACTGGTGGACAGCTATTACTCAAAAATCACGCGGTTTACTACCAGTACCTTCCTGAGAGCGAAGCTGGGGGATGCCCTAAAGAAGCGGCAGGTCTCACCACATATCTATGAAAGCATAGAGGAAGCTCAGAGAGCACTGAAGGGCGGTTGATATCAATGTGGACTGTAGCCGTGTTATCTGCTGGTGGTAATTCCGTGTTTTTTAATTTTCTTGTAGAGCAGGGTCCGATGAATACCCAGGATCCTGGCCGCCTCGGATTTGTTATTTTCCGCTTTTTCCAGGGCCGCATTGATGGCCTTGATCTCTGCATCTGCATGGGCCTTCTTGATGTTCGATGGTGCCGCTTCATTCCCAAACCCTCTATTGCCTTGAAGATGAAAGGGCAGGTTGGCACTGGTGATGGTATCACCGTCCAGTGATGAGATGGAACGCTCCAGTGTGTTGGATAGTTCCCGAACGTTTCCGGCCCAGGTGTGTTCTTTTAGGGTTTCACCCGCCTCCGGATCCAGAAAAATCTCCGAAAGGGCCAGGTCGGCTCCCATCTGTTTCAGTAGGTGGTTCGCAATGGGTATCACATCGTTTTTGCGATCCCTGAGTGGTGGAATTCTGATGGGGATGACGTTCAGCCGGTAAAACAGATCCTTACGAAACAACTTCTCATCAATGAGGCTTTCCAGATTCTGGTTGGTGGCCGCGATCAGTCTGAAATTGGATTTCAGGATCTTCGTCCCCCCCACCCGTTCAAATTCCTTCTCCTCCAGAACACGCAACAGCTTTGGCTGCATCTCCAGCGGCAGGTCTCCGATTTCGTCGAGGAAAAGAGTCCCTCGGTTGGCAAGCTCAATTTTTCCTGGTTTTCCGCTGGTGTTTGCCCCTGTAAATGCACCCTTGTCATAGCCGAAAAGCTCACTTTCCAGCAAGTCTTTGGGAATAGCGGCACAGTTGATCCGGACAAAGGGATAGATATTGCGGGGGCTGGCATGATGGATGGCTTGTGCAAACAGCTCCTTCCCGGTGCCGCTTTCACCCGTGATCAACACCGGAAGCTGATTGGCGGTTGCCTTGAGTGCCTCCTTCTTGAGATTCTCCATGGCCACACTCTGGCCGATGATGCTGTCAAAAGTGTACCGGGTCGACCGAAGATTCATCAGTTCCTGCTCGTACAGTTCGACCTTGGATTCCAGCATGGAGAGTTTCTTTGCTAGCTTACCCACATCCTTGGCATCCTTGAACATCACCTGCCCAAATACAGCAATCACTTCTCCATCTTTTTTGATGGGAATTCTCTGGACGATCATGTTTTGTCCCCTGATCTCGTGGGTATGGTTAATCTCTGCCTTTCCCGTCTTGGCAACAATATGAAGACGACTGTTTTCAACTGCGTTCAAGCAGTGTTTGCCAATCTGCTCCTCCGGGTTCATCCCCAGGAACTCACCGTAATGCTTGTTGAAGTGGGTAATGTAACCCTCAGCATCCGTGACCATGATGCCGTTGTAGATGCTGTCGAGAATCATCTGGTACATTTCCAGACGGCCACGAAGATCTTCGTTTTCTACTGATAGGGATTTGCTGTTGGTCATGAGCCTCTCCAAATCTGATCAATTCTGTATCAAAAAGTATACTTCTATAGTCGTTTTGCTACACTATCAGAAAAGGTCTGTCGAGAAAAAACGAACCCGGATGGGTGGATTTGAACCAGCTTACTGCTGTGGCTGACTGTCATGGGGGAGGTAGCAGGGCAACGAATGGTGCCCTGCTGCATTTTGGGGGCGTGATTACAAACCGAATTCCGATAGCAGGTCCTCAACATTACCCTGGGGAGATGCACCCTGTGCCTGCTCCTTTACCTGGCTGGTATCATCGTCGACGGTACCTTGGTATAGCTCGATCAATTCTTTGGTGATGGTCCGGTTGTCCTCGAGGAATTTCTGCTGCTGCATCTGGACGTTCTGCCGGGGTGTATTGAGGGTGGTCAGATAAGCGACACATTCGGCAATCATGCGATTGAGTTCAAACTCCTTTTGGATACAGGTCTGGCAGATCAAGAGCATCAGATAGGATCTATTGAAGAGTCCAGTCGTCCAACCTCCTTTCAGCAGATAATCCGACAATTGCGCCGGTTCCGGATATGATTCACTCAGAAACCCTTCCAGAAATTGCGCCTTTGACAGCTCTTTGCTCAGGATGCCCGAAGAAGAGAGGGCTTCAAACACCTCGACCAGGTAATCCGGCAGTGAAATGATGGCTGGCAGATGGTGGGGTTCAAGTACCAGACCCGAGGTATACTCTTCGAGTTCCATTGCCTTTGCCGATAGCCGCTGAATGGTTTCCATCAACAGGATGTTCAGATTGTCAATCTCGCCCAGGGCTTCCAGCCTCACCAGTTCCATGTAAACTTTTTCTGTATTGACCGGTGGCTGGGAGATCAGGATGTTCAGTTTTTCATTTTCAGGAATAAAATGAACCAACGCCTGCTGCAGGATCTCATGCACCTCCAGTTGCGGGGAGAGATGGTTTTGTGAAAATTCGTTAAAGACGGTCGTTAACAGCACATTCTGGCGCCAGCTGGTTTGATACTCCTTTGACTGGTGGAGAATCAGCAGCTTCTGGACCAGTTTATACTGGTCCTTTATCAGGCGATTGAGACGGTTCAGCAGAACCGATGCAAAAATAGTGTTCATAGCCAGGCTGTGACGGTAAGCCTCATCCTCAAGGCGACTGTCGGGGTTGTCCCAGCCGTCAAGCAGATCCGGAAGGGCGGACATGTCGATGGCCAGCAACAATACCTCTCCCCTGGCTTCCAGGGACGCATTGTTTATTTCACCCAGGATACACTGTTCACCAATGATGCTGAAGGGTTTGAATATCACGTCCGTCAGTTTTTCCTTACCGGACCCGGATTGAAGATACACCTCCAGCCGACCCTGAATCAGGATATAGATATTCTGACCGAACGTACCTTCCTGTATCGGTCGCTCCTTGTCAGCCAGATTGATAAATTTCGCATACTCAAACAGCTGCAGGAGGAGTTCCTCTGACAGGTGAGAGAACTGAGAAATACGACGCATGATGTCAATAAAGGGCTCTTTGGTCTGGGGGGCTGTATTTCTCAGATAATCAGCTTGTATGTCTGCCATTTCAAGACCGGGGTTCGGATTTATTGTGTATGTGACAAAATGAAATGACAATCGTCATCGTGTTTTCAAAGAGCGAATTTTCTGATCGGATTTTAACGCGTTCAAATGTTTTTAACTCTGTTGATAACCAAGAATATAGCAAGGCACTCAGAAAATGGAAGAGAAATTTTAGCATCGTCTCCGTCCAGCTTGCATATTTCCTGAGAGGAATTCATAACTCGGCTTAATGTAGATGAAAGCTTTTTAAAACCGAAATTAAAAGCAGTTATTCTTTTTAAGAACAACTGTTTTCAGATTTTCTCATCTCTTAATATCTCTGAAAGTCTATTCTGCTGATCCTTCACAGCCCTTTCATTTAATAAATCGCATTTTAACCCCGGTTATTCGTGAGAAAAATCCCGACCCCCATATTTACCCGCCCCAATTACTAAAATCTCATTTTCCTGCGATATTTCGCTGATTAGAAATAGATTCCCCCAAATTCTTTATCTATAAGGAATAATAGCCCGTTGATCGATCAAACCAATCATTTCGTTTTCATTTCTCCAAGACAGATATAATCATACCTCTCTCATTAATATCGTTGCTTCGGCAGCGGTATTATTAAAACCCAAACAGGAGGTTTCTATGTCTATCCTATTTTACATCGGACTTGGCATCGGAATAAATATTGCTATTCTCATCATTGTGAGAATGTTTCGGAAGAATAGACCTAAGATGTCATACAGCGAATAAAAAGAGAAGTATGATTCAGTCGCTGATTCGCATCCTGAAGACTATTCCAATCATGAAGATTATATGTGAGGCTGCCATAAAAAAGCTGAAATTCATCATTGAAGTGTTTGATACGGTGATTCGTATAGCGCAATTGATTCGTGATGAACTGCGGATGAAAGAATCTGAAGAAGAGTCATGATCTCATAGGCCAGCAGAGTCGCTGGTCTATTGCTGATTGAGTTTGTTTAGAAATGGGAGTACGCAGAACTCGGTGCCCTGGTTGCATTCACGATCTTTGGGTTTACTCTTGGACTATTTGCTGAAAAAGTCGAAATATTAGCCAGAAACGACAAGCTAACCCGCTTATATAACCGCCACTTTATGATCGATAGATTTCAACAACTCCTGGCGATTCAAAAGCGCTACCAGGAGAAACTATCCCTCATTATGTTTGATTTAGACCATTTCAAGCGTGTGAATGACACGTATGGGCATCCGGTTGGAGATCAAACCTTGATAGCCATTTCCAATTGCGTCAGTCACTATTGCAGGGAAACCGATTTACTCTGTCGGTATGGTGGCGAAGAGTTTGTTATTATCTGCCTGAAATCAGACGCTCAAGACACGTTTTTATTGGCCGAACGGATTCGGAAAGCGGTGGGGGAGCTCCAAGCAGCTGTTCTTGGATACCCGGGGACTCAAACAATTTCGGTCGGGGTGTTTGAATTGAAGTATGACCAGGATGTTTCACTGGATGAAGCATTAATAGCGCTTGATAAAACGTTGTACCAGGCCAAGCGGCAGGGAAGAAACCGGGTTATTATACATAATGACGGATAAACAAAGCGGTTTTATCATCTCGCGACTTCTGCGTCTGTTCCATAATCAACGTTTCTCTTTGAATATTTCGAAACTGAACGGATTGCACTTAATCTGGCATTGTCCACCATTTATAAACTTTAGGTCCCGCTTTTACTAGCTTTTTGAAGCTGATTTTGCTCTGGCTTTGGTGAGGATGTTGTTCCCGAAACTGACGGCATCTTCAAGGTCGGAAGCGTTCGGATGACTGCTCGCGGATCTGGCTTCTTCGACCCAAGGCAGATGTTCTGGTTTGCGTTCCAGGACATCCAACAACGACTGTTTCACTTTACCTCGCACACCGAAGGTCCCTAATATTTTTGGGGAAGACACCCGTGTCATCGCATTTTCAAAAGCTGTGGTCGATTTAAGCCCTCCGCTAAAACTACCATGAGTTGAAAAAAAGGCAACAAACATATTGGCCGGTATTGTTTTGAGAAAATTCTGCATTTTCACAGGTACTGAATACTCTATTACCGGAAACCCACAAAAAACGACGTCAACGTCTTCAAAGGAAGATATTTCGCTAATCACTTTCAATGATTTTTTGCTTGCTTTCAAGCCGTCATATAATGCCTGGGCAACTTTCTCTGTGTTTCCGGTTTCAGAATAATATGCAACAAGCGCTCTCATCTAACACCTCCTGTCTTTTGTTTACTGGCAGTCTATATCTTATTCGCTAAAAGTCTATGTTACTATTTACACTATTGGGTGTCAAACAGCTGAACCATCAAGTTTTATCAAATGCCCGGAAAATCAAAAAACGTCCCCGCCGTTTGCATCGTGGGATTAAACCCTTTGCTTCGTTATAAAATTGGGTGTGTTTTAACAACGCAAGCCATTTCCTGAGAACAAAGGTCAGTCAAGTATTCTTTTTCTTAAAGAGCTTGTTTCAAGAGGACACCTTATTGAGGCTGTAAATATTTTCGCGTTTTTCTTCAATAGTGGTTCTCATTAATTTCCTTTTTATCTTGATAAATTATACGACTGCCTGCTGAACTAGAACATCAGAGAAATGCATACTATACCCCACTCATATATTTGGACAGATTTTATGAGGTTGGATGTTCCTGAAGTAGCGGAAAGTGATCAAATTTCAGTATACGTCGCAAAACGTGTGCTTTTTCCAGTAGAATGAGGGAGAAAGAAAGAGGTAGGAGATATTCCATCTTTTCCAAAATGGGCCCACAAACGACAGCTTTCCCCAATAAACTATTTCACGACGCTGGTCCCCCTTAAGTGGTCTATTCTCTCAGGAAGCCTGCAAATCATGTGAAGGGAATATCACCCTGCCAGCAGGACCTTGTCAAAGGCCACAATGCAGAGCGAAATAGTCAGTGTCATGCTGAAATAGATGTGCAGGAACCTGCCGATCCTGTGTTTAAACTGAAACAGGATCACAAACGAAACAATAACCAGCAAACCTGCATTGATGGCCAGCATAAGGGCGGAGCCTGGGGCTGTTGTCAGGCCGTATTGAATGGGCAGCAAGGTCAAACAGGCAAATGCTGTGATCCAGACAAACAGGGTCTGTCTCATTCGGAAAAAATGGAAGTGGTTCAACATACTCGGTACTTGCAACTGGTTGCGATAATCGGCACTGTATTTCATCAGGATGATCCAGTAGTGGGGGAACTGCCAGAGACCAATGATCAGCATGATTAGCAGGATATTCAACGAAAAGGGAGTGCCGCCACTGTATACCCAGCCGATGTATGGTGGCAGCATGCCGCAAAGGGCCCCGGGAATGATGCAATAGATGGTAACAGGCTTCAATCGGGTGTAGACCAGATTATAAAGTGCCACTGCCAGAAGTCCCATAATAAGCGGAAGCTTTGTCGGTGCCTGATATAACAGCAGGATTCCCGGCAAAATGAGAGTGGATCCTAAAATGGCAGCGGTCCGGGGCTGAATTTTTCCGGATGGAATAGCGCGGTGTCGGGTTCTGTCAAAAGCAGCATCGATAAATCGATCCTGAAGATTGTTCAGGGTGGCTGCACCTGCGGCCAGCAGAAAGATGCCCAGGGACAACCAAAACAAATCAAGGCTGAAAACGGGGCGGAACAGCAGGTAGCCTACCACGGCTGTCAGTGTGATATGGAGGCAGAGTGGGATCTTCATCAATTCAAGCAGGGGTCGCACACCCTGTTTCTCGCCAGTTTGCCATTGGTGCATCCCAACAGTGTCCGTTGTCTTACCCGTCATTTTCATCATCGGTCTGTTCGTCATCTGTCTCCTCATCACTTTCCTCTTCCTCATCATCGTCTGATTCCACCCATTGCCGGTACTCGGACTCCGGTACAATCCTGAGGGTACCGGTCATATCAGCATGGCCAGCGCCGCAGTATTCGGTGCAAAGGATGTCATAGGTTCCGGTTTTATCAGCCAGAAACCAGGCATAAGTGTTGAGGCCCGGGACGGCATCCACCTTTATACGGAAGGCCGGGACAAAAAAACCGTGCAGGACGTCATCAGAGGTGATTTTCAGCTTAATTGACTTGCCCAAGGGTACAACCAGCTCGCCTTCACTTTCTTTATCCTCGGGGTAGATGAAAATGAAGGAAAACTGCTGGGCGATCACCTCGATCTCCATCGCATCAGCCGGAGCGTTTCTCAAGCCGGTATAAGCGTTCCATCCCACCACAAACATGGAGAGTGCGATGAGTGTGGGAACCACTGTCCAGACCAGTTCAAGCTTCCAGCTACCTCTGATGTCGCTGGGCACTGGGTGTCGCCGATGGTGATATCGAAAGGCGAAGTAGATCATGACTCCCGTGATGAGAATCAACAGCACGAATGAGATGCCGATGATGTAGATAAACGCTTGATCGACCTGCTGCACGGGATTGATGGTTGGATTCATACGATCACCTATCTAAATGAAACGTCCCAGAATATGAAACTGATAAGTATGGCCAGAGATAACAGTGTAGCCAGAAAAGAGTATCGGATAACAGGGCCTTCATACTTGACATGCATGAAAAACAGGAGGACCAGTGATCCTTTGGTGGCGGCAATCAGTATGGCAGCCCAGATATTGGCTGCGCCCAGATCAATTCTTGAAACCGTAATGGTCACAGCTGTCAGCACCAACAGACATCCGAAAACCAGCGCCAGTTTTCCATACGACAAAATATGTTGTTCATTCAAATCTGACATAGTGACTCCTGTACCGTTACAGAATCAGGTAAAACAATGGAAAAACAAAGATCCAGACCAGATCAACCAGATGCCAGTAAAGGCCACTATTATCCAGCAGGCTGTCGTTATCCGCAGTGGTTCTGCCCTTGCGAATCATGATGGCGGCAATGATAAGAAGGGTCAGACCGATAATGATATGAAGGCCGTGTAGTGCCGTAATGGTGTAATAGAGCCCAAAAAAGATGTTCCGGCCTGGCTCCCCTTCTACCAGATTGGGAGAGTTGGGATAAATACCCAGGCCAATCTTATGGCCCCATTCGAAGTACTTGTTGACCAGAAATGCCAACCCGCAGGCAACTGCTCCCAACACCAGTGCAATTGACAGACCTGTGGTTCTTTTCCTCAACGCTGTGATGGAGGCTGCCACTAGAAAGCTGCTGAACAGCAGGATGACTGTGTTGGCTGCCCCGAAAGTTGTATCCAGTTCCTTGCCCGCGGAAATAAAATCAGTTGTGTACTTCGCGTAATACACCGCGTAGAGAATAAACAGACCGCCGAACAACATGATCTCTGTGTAAAGGAATAACCACATGCCTATTTTTATACCGGTTTTGTCGGTCTCAGGTGCTGTCATTTAATCCGCCTCATTCAGGATTTTTTTTTGGCTGACAAACCGACTGAAATCATACGGGTAATCTGGTGGATCCGGCTCGTCCAGGAAGTTATGCAGGGGTGGCGGCGAGGGAATGGTCCACTCCAGCGTTACACCCTTCCAGGGATTGCTTTCAGCCAGGGCCCCATTTTTCAGGCTGGCAAGCAGGTTAAAAACCATATAAAAGATACCCGCCACCAGAACGTATGCCCCGAACCCGGCAAGGAAGTTTCCCTGCTCAAATTTAGGCAGATAGTCGTAGTAACGTCTGGGCATTCCTTGCATTCCCACGATAAACATGGGGGTGAAATGAAAAATAAAGCCAGCAGTAATCATCCCGGCAGCGACAAAGGCCCGCTTGAAATTATACATACGACCGAAAATCTTGGGCCACCAGTAGTGCAACCCAGCAAAAAAAGCGAACGCGGTCCCGCCGAACATCACATAATGAAAATGCGCCACCACAAAATGGGTGTCGTGAACATGGATATTAGTCCCGGCTGCCCCTAGAATTAGACCGGTCAATCCACCCACCGAAAACAGGTAGATGAAACACATGGAATAGATCAGCGGGGGTGAGATATGAATCGATCCCTTGTACATGGTGGCAACCCAGCTGAAAACCTTAATGGCGCTGGGAATAGCAACCACGAACGTCAGCAGGGAGAAAACAAAAACGGCCGTATCACTCATGCCGCTGGTATACATGTGGTGAGCCCAGACCAGGGAGCCCGCCACAGCAATGGCCAGGCTGGAAAAAACGATGGCCTTGTAGCCGAATATGGATTTCCGCGAGAAGACGGGAATGATCTCCGAGATAACCCCCATGCCTGGCAATATCATGATATATACGGCCGGGTGGGAGTACATCCAGAATAGATGCTGATACAGAATGGGATCACCCCCCTTTGCGGGATCGAACAGACCGGTCTGCAGGAATCGTTCGAGAATAACCAGAATCAGGGTAATGGAAATAATTGGCGTCGCTAGCAACTGCACCCAGGCAGTGGCATACAGTGACCAGGTAAACAGCGGAATCTGCAGCCACTTCATACGTCTGGATCGCATGCGATGAATCGTGGTGATGAAATTCATGCCGGTCAACATTGAGGAGAAGCCCAGAATAAAAGCTGCGGTGGCAGCATAACTTACGTTGGTCTTGGTGGAGACACTGAACGGTACGTAAAAGGTCCAGCCGGTGTCTGGAGGGCCGTTACCAAAAAGTGCCACAATGGCCATCAGTCCGCCTGCCATGTAAAGATACCACGACAACAGGTTCAATCGAGGAAAAAACACATCTTTGGCCCCGATCTGAATCGGCAGAATAAAATTGCCGAAAATAGCGGGGATTGCAGGGATGATAAACAGGAATATCATGATCACCCCGTGCAGGGTAAACAGTGCGTTATATGTATCCGGACCAAACAGGGTTTCCCCTTTGAACATCAGCTCGGTGCGTATCAGCAGTCCCAATAGAATAGCCAGCAGAAACCAGAACATGACAGCGAAGAGATAGAGCAGGCCAATCCGCTTATGATCAGTGGTCAGCAACCAGCTGCGAATTCCATGATGTGCCGGGTTTGAAGGGGTATTGAAAAACGATGTCGTCATGGCTAACCCTCATTGTCTTTGCCGTTGTGAGCCCTGTTTCCCTGTCTCAGGAAAAAAAGGTAGAACAGAAACAGCAGAATCGGAATGAATAACCCGAAAATCCGGATATATTGGAACGTATAGCGCTTTTCTGTCGGATCATACTCAAAACAGTAGCTGAGTATCTTTTTCATGGAAACGCCTGGAGTGCCTCTCTTCGCCTCCATCAGTGCCATTCCGACATCAAAGGGTAAAAACCGGGTACCATATATGTAGCGGATAATCTGACCGTCTGCTGCCACAATAATGATGGCATTGGGATGCTGATAGAGGTGTTTTTTCTGCCTGATCACCTTGTAACCAATGGCATCCAGCAATCGGTTGATTTGTTGTTGATCCCCGCTTAAAAACCGCCAGCTTTCCTTGGGAAAGGCAGGATCCAGCAAGTTCAGATAAGTCGAACGGGCCTGGGCGGCGGACGCTGATCGGTCGTCCCTGTCAAAGCTGATGGTGATGGCCCTGTAGCTATGCCAATCGCTGTCGGATAGCCCTCTCAGGGCAACGGCCAGTGAAGACATAAGGACACCACAGACCCCCGGACATTCGTAGTATACCGGTAAAATAATGGTTGGTCGGTCAATTAGCTGCCCAAGCTGAATCGATTGGCCGCTCTCATCGTTGAACTGGATATCGAGCGGAATTCGGTCACCCGCTTTTTCATCGATTCCAACAGACTTGCTCTCGGGTTTCATCTGCATCGCTTGGTGATCATGGGCTGCCGGTTTGGACTCAGCCTTGACGGCCATTTTCATATCATGGCCTTGATGTTTCATGGATGACGATTTTTCGCTGGCGGTCACAGTACTATGCTGGATCAGAAGTATCGCACAGCAGATAATCAAATTCCGAATCATAGCGACAGTCCATTTGGTTGATGGTTGGTCAATTATTTTATCTGGTACTTTCCGCTGTTCAAATTAACGTCGAGGGTTGCCTGGAAGTTGTGTCCAAATCGAAAACTGTCACGGGAGCCGGTTGCGACAATGACCCGGGTATTGCCATTCGGCTTGATAATTCCGTCATACTTGTCTCCCGAATCCAGAGGTATGGTGAAGCTAAGGGTGGTCACCCCGTTTTTTTCCATTCCTGATATAGCCTTAAGGTTTGACTTGCCCTTCAGTTTTTTATCGGATTTGTGCTTGGTGTTTGTGATTCCGAATTCATCTGAAACCTTCACCTTCCCCTTTTTAACATACCCAATGATGATATTGGCATTTTTCATCTGGGTGGTGGCATTGAACCCGACGGCCACCCAACCCTTGGTTTTTCCAATTATCTTAATCTTGAGGGTGGCTCCGTCCACTGTCCAGTAAAACTGTAGTTTTTTTAAATCGATCGAGTGCTGGTAGTCTGAGGCTAGAGAAGGCAGGGTTGATAGTAGCAAAAGGGCGGTGGCTGCCCATAAAATGAAAATGATTTTTTTCATAAAGGTCTCTCCTTGGAAAAGAATTGTGCAGGGGGCACACCTGGTTTTTATGGCGATGACCCCGCTGCTTTATATGCAAAAGGTGTATGATCTGCCGGTTACCCGTAGAGCAACTGTCCACCAGTGTAACCCATGCCAATCGCTGTCAACGTTGCTAGTCCATAAATGATCAGTACCTTGGAAGGCGACTCTTCGGCACGTTTTCCAATCAGATGCAGAATCACCAACAGGATGGTCATGACAACAGCAAGCCCCATTTTTACTTTAATGGGTGTAACCCACGCTCCACCGAATGAGTACTGCCAATCCATTATACCAAGAATAACGGTAGGGGGAATGCCGATCAATGCCAGTGTGGCACTGTGATGTGCGGTCCTGAACAGAACCGGTTGCTTGAAAAATATGGCTGCCAGGACAAAGGCAAACCCACCCATGATCAGTCCCATGGGGAGATGTACAATGGCTGGATGAAGGGGGTGCGTGAAGCCGATGGACTCCAGAAGTTCGAAGATGAATTTTATCATATCAGGTTCTCCGTGAGATGGTTTGACATCCAGGATACTTCCCGTCGTTTGATGTACTTTAACAGGTACATATGCTAAAAACGAGACAATTCTCAGCTATTTATCGAAATATGAATGTTTCTGAATCGATTCGAGGTCCATTTCCGAAAAAGGAGCTGATCTGCAGGAGCCGAGCAGTCCGGCTCAAAACGCTCTGTATTTGAGGTCCTGCCTGCAGCAGTGATCGGTCGTCCGTTTCAATCGGCTTTCCGATACTTACTGATCAATGCTTCAACATCTGTGTTGGCTGGATCCAGATCTTTCTCTTTTAGAAAGTCCGGGTTGTAGAGCTTGGAATAGGATCGTTCTCCACCGTCACAGATCAAGGTCAGAATCCGCTTACCGGGCCCATACCTGACAGCTGTTCTTAGTGCACCGGCCACGTTTAAGGCTGAACTGCTGCCGATCAGAAGCCCGTCCTGTTGCCTGAGGTGATGAGCGATCGTGACCAGGTCCTGATCCGGCAGGGTGAAAGCGTCATCCACCTGGGCCTGTTTGAAGTTTTCCACCAGCCGCATAATGCCGATGCCCTCGGTGATAGAGGAGCCATCGTTGCTGAATGTTCCGGTCTTAATGTAGTTACGCAGGCCGGACCCCTCGGGGTCCACCAGGATGACTTGAACATCAGGGATGTTCTCCTTCAGGGCTTTGGAAACCCCACCGATGGTTCCGCCTGTTCCGGCAACAGAGACGAAAAAGTCGAGGTGGCTACCTGTCTGACTTACGATCTCGGGTCCTGTCCCGGTATAGTGCGCCTTGTAGTTACTCAGGTTTTCGAACTGGTTGGCCCACCAATATCGGTCTGGTTCGTCATCGGCGATCTGCCTGGCGGTATGATAGAAATGGGCCGGATTTGAAAAGGGGCAGGGCTTGACCAGTTTCAGGTCGGCTCCATACATGGACACCTGCCGCTCTTTTTCTGCAGCCTGGCCCGACGGCATTACAACCAGCACGTTGAACCCCATCGATTTCCCGGACAGTGCCAACCCGATACCAGTATTGCCAGCGGTTCCTTCGACAATGGTCTTGTCTTCGGTCAGTTCCCCTTTTTCAACGGCGTCCCTGATCATCTGCAGGGCTGCCCGGTCCTTAACAGAACCGCCGGGATTGAGGTGCTCGCATTTCACCAGGATGTCGCATCCGGTCAGGCGACTGAGTGAATCTATCTTCACAACCGGTGTATTACCGATGAGGCCGGTCACATGATCGGCAGTTGTCAGTGGCATGGTTTCTCCTCTAGCCAAAGAACCTTTTGATCAGTCCTAATTTATTCCCGTATGGGGGATAGCGGAACGGATTATCGAACAGAAATCCGTTCTTCAGAATACTCTTGTAATGGGTAAACGCCTCAAAACTGCCTTTGCCGTGGTAGCTACCCATACCGCTTTCACCGACGCCACCAAAGGGTAAATACGGGGTCGCCAGGTGAATCAGGGTGTCGTTGATACAGCCTCCACCGTAAGAAACCGTTTCCAATACCTGTTTCTGAACCGATTTACTGTTTGAAAACAGGTAGAGGGCAAGGGGTTTGGGACGGGCGTTGATGGCTTCGACGGCTTCTGAGATGTCATCAAAGGTCAGTATTGGCAGGATGGGGCCGAATATCTCCTCCTGCATGACTGGATCTTCCCAGGTGACAGTATCCAATAGCGTGGGGGCAATATAGCGATCTGTCTGGTCATGCTGTCCGCCATGAACAATGACCCCGTTATCCAGAAACGCTGCAAGGCGACTGAAATGACGGTCGCTGATGATCCTTGGATAATCCGAGTGCCCCTGAGGCGTGTCTCCGAAAAAACTGACCAGCTGTTTCTTCAGTTCGGCCACGAATGCGTCCTTCACCTTGCTGTGAACCAGAAGATAATCAGGTGCGATACAGGTCTGGCCGGCGTTGATAAACTTGCCGGAAGCGATTCGTCGGGCAGACAGGTGTAGATTGGCTGTTTCATCCACAATCACGGGACTTTTGCCACCCAGTTCCAGAATGACAGGTGTCAGATTTGCAGCAGCTTCTGACATGATAATTTTCCCAACCGGCACACTTCCGGTGAAAAAAATATGATCAAAGGGCTTTTTCAGAAGTGCCTGGTTAACCTTCGCATCGCCCTGAATGACAGTGACAAACTCTTTCGGAAATATCTCACCCAGCATGTCAGACAGCAGTTGGGAGGTGTTTTCTGAGAATTCGGAGGGCTTGATAATGGCACAGTTCCCAGCTGAAATGGCGCCAATCAACGGAGCAATGGCCAGTTGAAAGGGGTAGTTCCAGGGAGCGATAATCAGCGACACCCCATACGGTTCAGGGATGATATGGCTGGATGCCGGAAAGTGCAGAATGGGAGTCTTGACCCTTCGGTGTTTTGCCCAGGAGTTGATGTGCTTGAGGGTGAACTTTATCTCCTCAAGTAGCAATCCGATCTCTGTCAGGTAGCTCTCATAAGCGGATTTGCCCAGGTCTTTCTGAAGGGCTTCAAAAATCCGGCTTTCATTGCTGAGAATTGCCTGTCGCAGTCGCTTCAACTGCTCTTTTCTAAAGGCGACCGGGCGGGTATGCCCCTGAGAGAAATAAGTTTTCTGGCTATTGAAACTGTCGAGGATCGTCTGCATTACAGGTTTATGGTGTCTATTTTGGCTGCCAGGATAAAATCGCTCTCCGTTAGACCGTCGATTTTATGGGTGAAAATCTCAATCTCAACCTTTCCCCAGCTTAAGTCAATATTGGGGTGATGCCCTTCTTCTTCGGCAATGGCTCCAACCCGGTTGGTAAATGCCAGTGCCTCTGCAAAGTCTTTAAACGTATAAGCTTTATTCAGGTGGTGTTCATCCACAATGTCCCAATCAGGCTTCAGCTGGATCTGCAGATTTTGCAGTTCTGCACCTTTCAGGGCAGGAACCCCTCCCTGGCAGGGAATGCATGTTTTTTGTGTTAGTTCAATCATCGCTACCTTTTTTTCTATTGATCATGCTGCTGTTCTAATGGTGGTTTCTCTAGAAGGAATATTAATCTTTAGGTTGTATATTCTGCAAGTTAAATGCCCGAGAATCAGGTTTCGGCTGGTATCCTGGGAAGGCGCTGAGGTACTTGATTTCAAGGGGGTTGTAGCTGACAGGGAAGAAGTAATTTCTGATAGCTTCTTTATCTATTACCGAAGGTAAATCTGCAATAAAGGGAATCAGATATTTGTAGTATACTGAATAAGTAGGGTTTTACTGATGAGAAGGAAATCAGTAAAAACTTCGGGGGTTTGAGAGAATAAGAACTGTCTTTTACTTTAAGAGAGTATCATTAAAATATAATAAATGCATGATTATGATTACTGTCATTCCGTGCTTGACACGGAATCCAGTCTGGATATTCACTGGACTCCGGCTCGGAGGCCGGAGTGACTGCCACTATGGAAGCTGAACAGAGGGGGGTGAAGCGGTAGGGGGAAACCCTGCTATCAGGGCCGAAAGATATGGCGGTCTTCCCCTTCAAAAATGACCCTTTCGAATTGATCATCAATGTCTTCCGGCCATTTACCCGGGACTGGATCGACTCCCTCTCGGGTAATAGTGGATGGATCTGGGTCTGCCAGGACCGGCTGACGCTCAAAGTCGAAATTATGGTTTCTGCAGTTGAATTCCAGGGGGATACCGTTGGGGTCGAAGGTATAGATCGCATAGATAAATCCATGATCCACCATATCAGAAACAGGAAACAAAGACTCTGCCAGCTGGTCCTGAAGCCGTTGTAACTCATTCAGGGTATTCAGCTCCAGAGCCAGATGGTCAAAATGAAAGGGTCCCTTGACCGGTTGGCCATGATGTTTCGGGGGCATTTTTTGAACATCTGGCCATTCGAAGAAATAGATCAGTGCACCTCCGGGCAGGGTGAAGGCATACTGTTTTCCCTCCCGCCCTTTGAACGTAATTGCCAGCTTGAGCCCCAACAGGTCACGCCAGTACTCTATGGTTTTGTCCATGTTGGAAGTGCCGAACGCGGTATGATGTATTCCGGAAAATTCAAATGGTTTCATGATCAGTTGCTTGAGAAAGAAAATTTGTTTGTTCAGGATCCGATGTTGACGGATTTGGGCGGGTTTTAATACTGATTGATTGCCACCCTTATAAATGATAATATAGCACATAGCACCGAAGCCAGAAACCATCAATCCAATATGTGACCCTTTGGAGAGAACCTATGAAATACATGGGAGATATGCTGTTGAGACAACCTGCCTTTTCAGAGATTGTGATGGGCAACACAGCCATCGTTCGCGCTATGGTGGAGTCCGGAACCCGGGTTGTGACAGCCTACCCCGGATCTCCGACCCCTGAGATTGCAACGGCCATCCGCTCCATTCCATCCGATAAGAGACCTTTCTATTTCGAGTTTTCCACCAATGAAAAAGTGGCGATGGAAGTTGCCTTCGGTGCGGGAATTAACGGGCATCTGTCCACTGTTTTTTTCAAGAGTGTCGGCCTGAATGTCGCAGCTGATGTATTTGTTCAGCTGAACCTGATGAACATAATCGGTGGAATGGTGGTGGTTCTCGGTGATGATCCCGGGGCTAACTCGTCACAGAATGAACAGGACAATCGCCACTTCTCCTACCTCAGTTATATACCTATGCTGGAACCGTCAAACCCGGAGGAGGTATACCGTTTCTATAAAAAGGCAGCTGCTCTATCTCAACAGTCGGGAAAACCAGTTGTTTTGCGGATGACCACCCATGTCTGTCATGCCAAGGAGCGCGTTTCTTTTGATGCCTGGAGTCCTGCCTCATTAGACGACACACCTCGCTTCACTCCTGAGAATGGTCCCTATATCCCCCTGGTTGCATCGGTGTTTCCCAAGAAACGGGCAGCTCTCGAGCATCTCAAAACCGTTGAAGAGTGGGCGGATAGCAACGACATCCATCAAACCCTGGATAATGGAAATAAAAAGCGGGGTATCATCACGTCGGGTATGCCGTTTCTCTCCCTGATGGATGTGTTGGAAACGGCGTCTGAAAAACCGGATATTCTGAAACTGGGGCTTGCCTATCCCATTCCGGGGAAAACAGTCTTGGAATTCCTGCGGACTCATGATGAGGTCAAGGTGCTGGAGGAACTGGACGATGAAATGGAAAAAGGAATCAAGGCACTGGCCTTTGATCAGAAGATCACCGTCTCGATTATCGGAAAGACTGACACCGAAGACTGGATTGGTGAGTATACACCGGACAAGGTGCGTCACATTCTTCATAAATCATGGCCGGATGCCATTTCGGCTAAGCCGGCGGCCTCGACAGTTCAACCGGCTGTTCCCGCCAGACCCGCCCAACTCTGCCCTGGATGTGGACACCGCAGCGCCTTCCATGCCATTAAAAAAGCCCTGCAGAAATCTGATGTGACTGTGGCGGATATCGGGTGTCACACGTTGGGCTTCCAGGAACCCTATGAGATGGGGCAGGTACTGGTTTGTATGGGAGCCTCTACAGCGGTCGGGTCTGGGTTGTCACTGTTTAACCAGAGCCGAAAGGTTGTCGCCTTTCTGGGAGACTCCACCTTCTTCCATGCCGGGATGCCGGGAATCGTAAACGCGTTGTTCAACCAGCACAATCTGACCCTTGTTTTGATGGAGAATGGTACGACTGCCATGACAGGACATCAGAACCATGCAGCTTCGGGAAAGAACTTCAACGATGTGACGGATAAAATTCCGGTTCGGCAAGCCCTGGAGGGGCTGGGGGTGAAAAATATCCATGAAATTGATGCTTATAAGGAAGCTGGCCTGATTGATCTGATGCATACAGCTGTGGCAGAAGAGGGATTCAGCGTTGTGATCGCCCGCCACCCCTGCATGTTACAGTTTACAAAGGAACAGCGGCGGAAATCCGGGTATAAAGCTCGACATGTCACCATCAATCAGGCGATCTGCGATCGCACAGCTGAATGTATTGAGGGGTTTGCCTGTCCGACGTTCACCCGCAACAGCGATGGCAGTATCACGGTTAATGAAGACCTCTGTATTGGCGATGGATCCTGTATTCAAAACTGTCCGGTTCAGGCGATCGGAAGATAATCAAGGAGACAAGAATGAAATCTCAAAATATCTATCTGACGGGTGTCGGTGGACAGGGAATCGGGTTGATCAGCGAGATCCTGCTGAGAGCAGCAGATCATGCCGACCTCCGGGTAAAAAGCGTTGATACACATGGTCTGGCGCAGAGAGGTGGCATTGTGGTCTCCCAGATCCGTATTGGAGAATCGGTCCATACCCCCATTATTCCGGAAGGAGAAGCGGATCTGGTGGTGTCACTGGAGAGACATGAAGCGCTGCGGGGGATGAACCTGATGCTGGCAGATGGTGGCACACTGGCATACTATGATACAGTGTGGCAGCCTCTAGAAACACGACTGAACCGAGTTGAAGAGACAAGCGAAGCCCTGTTAGAAGAGACTTGCGCTGCGAGGAACATCAAACTGATCAAGGTTTTTCAGCAAGAACTGACCGATCCCCGGACACAGAATGTGGTGGTACTGGCTGAGATTGACCGCCAGGGGCTGGTGCCGGGTGTCCGGACTGAACACTACAAGCAGGCCATGGATGATCTGATGCAGGGCAGCATGCTGGCTGACAATCTCCAGCTGTTTGACCACCAGCAATTGCCAGCCTGAGATCCTGCTGCTATAGATTTACTGCTTTGTAAGGGGGTATCGAACTACCCCCTTTAACCGTGTCTTAACAGAGTATGCATATCCCCACCTTTCCCTGCCAACAGGTCTGTATCACGGTTAAATCCTGAAAAGAACATTTGAGTTTTGATCAGAATCGTGCAACGTTACACTTAACAGCTAACCTATTCTGATAAAGGGCATATGGGCAAGAAGGTCATTCTTTGCGTTGATGATGAAAGTACGATATTGGAAAGCCTTGATATGGAACTTTCGGTGAAAAATGAAGACTATCTGATTGAATTAGCCGAAAGCGGGCAGGAAGCGCTGGAAATAGCCGAGGAATTGGTGCAGGAGGGCAATAGCCTGACAGTCATCATCTCTGATTACGTGATGCCTGCCATGAAGGGGGATGAGTTACTGATAAAATTACACAAGCAGTTCCCTCTGGCGAAAAAAATCCTGTTGACCGGGCAGGCTGCAATAGAAGGTGTCACTAATGCTATTAATGGCGCAGGTCTTTATCGATTTATTCAGAAACCATGGGACAGGGATGATTTACGCTTAACAGTCCAGGAAGCCATCAGAAAGTTTAAGGCCGATCAGAAGCTGGATGAACAGGAAAAGCTGATCACAAAGCTCAACGAAGCGATTGGAGATCGGGGAAAGGGGGTTGACGATCGGGGTGATATAGAATCCATCCTTTATGAGCGGGAACTGTATGATCAACTCTTTTTCATACGGTATTATCAGTCTCTGGACGATAAAATTCAGGAATGGCTTTCAAAGGCTGCCATAGGGATCATTTGTGCAGACCATAAAATCAGTCGTTCGGAAAAACTGTTTTTTGAGGCGATTGTAAAATATGATCGTGATAAGGAACGGGTACTGAGATACATAGACATGATAAAAGGTAACGTTCAGCCAAAGCTGGAAACCATGAGGGTCGATGAAGAGACCGCCTTCCACCTGCTGGACAACCTGGCCTGGATTCTGGTATCCAACCAGACGATTAAAGTGGCAGAGGAAAAATATTTTGAGTTTGTCTGCAGCACCATTGGAGTTGACGATAAGATTGCATCGGGTTTTCTGAACATGGCTAAAACCCGAATCAACAGTAATCAAATACGATCTCAAACGCAGGCACAGATCCAGGAGGCGACCCTGGTTTATCAACCGGAGATGCAACCCCTGACCTTCGTGATGAAACAACAGGGGAGTAAATCCAAAGCTTTGGCATCTGCAAAGAAACAGTCAGGCCAGCAATCTGCAGGCTCAAAGGGTGACGGGGCGCATATCAGCCGGTCCGCCCATAACAACGCAGTGAAAATCAGGCAGTTTACCTGCTTTGTCTGCGGTTCTGAGGATACCATTCAGTACAACGTTCTTGAGCCAAAAAGTCAAAAGCCGGAAACCAATATTTTTGGAATACCATCATATAAAGCGGCCAATAAGGGATTTAATTTTGTCGATTTCAATATGGTCAAGCTGGCTGTTTGTCCATCCTGTTACTATGCAAGCGCAAATAAAGAGGATTTTCGTAGAAGGCCCGTTGATGAAGCTCCAAAATATCTGTCCAATAAAGCGTTCAATACATACTGGATAGGTACCATCTTCGATCGCCAGGAGAAGCTCCTGAACTTTAATATGGCAGAGTATTACGACCTTCATCCGTCACTGGAACTTGTTGAAGTCTTGTATGATATCCGGATTCAAGCCATAGAAAAAGGCTGTGAACTCTCCAAAGAAGACAGTATCAGATGGGAAGCGGTTACGACTAAACTCACCCTGGCTGAAATTCTGTCGGGGAGAGGCAGGGAGGACAGGGTGAACCAACTTCTTAAGGAGTGTGTTGAACAAAGCAGAGAGGTTTTCGAAAAGTCTGCTGAGCTGACATATACATACAAGGCAGGAAGAGTCCTGTTTTATCTCGCGCTCTACTTTGAAGATAAGAAGATCTATGGGGAGATGATCGACTATTTCAGCAGGAGTGTTCGCGAGAACAATGAACCATCCACCGAAGACGGAAAACTGTTGAAAAAAATAGCAAAGGAATTGAGGCGATCCTTTGACGATCGGGAGGACTACGCTAAAAAGGCATTGGATGGATTGCACCTGAAAACCCTGGATGGAAAAGATGCAGCTCCGCAGGTGGCTGGTTTGATAGTTCAAATTGAGCAATGAGGTAAAAAGACAAACTCCCGGAAGGTCCTCATTTTGTGACAGGACGACGCTTTCATGCAGGGCCTGGCGGCTTGACTAAATCTTCCCGACCAGCCTGCGGCCAATTGCCCGTGCCTCTTCCAGTAGTGCTGTATCCCCACCGGCCGGTTTTTCCAGGCTATTACCCTGTAGAATCCGTCCCGCCTCTTCCATGCCCAGTCCTGTCCCGGCCATGCCGGCCAACCACCGGGCAGATCGCTTATACAGCTCCAGGTCTTCTGCTCCCTGTGAAATCACCATGGCAAATTTCTTTCCAGGTGGCAATGCGGGCAGGTATCCGCCGCCATCCTGCGGAATATAGAGCGAGTACATTCGGTCGATCAACAGTTTCATCTGTCCTGAAATACGGTACATGTAAATCGGGCACCCGAACACAAAGCCGTCACAGTTTTTCATCTCATCCAGAAAGGGCTTGAGGGCATCCTTCTGTGCGCAAACGCCATGCTTCTCGTTGCAGCTGAGGCATCCCATACAGCCTTTCATGTCAATATGGTGCAGCATGACTTCCGTTGTCTGTGCCCCTTCCGATTCAGCGCCTTCCAGAATGGCCCTGACCATGGATGATGTGTTCCCCTTCTTCCGGGGACTCGCGTTGAATGCCATAATATGCATCGTTTGATTCTTCCGTATGGGTGTTATTAATTCAGGTTTATAGGGTTGTTTTTCCTGTAAAAACCCTCTATTAGTCGGGGTTTGCCACCTTTATCAGTTGTTTTCCGAAGTTCCGGCCTTGTAACAGCCCGCGGAAGGTGGCCGGTGCATTTTCGATCCCCTCAACAACACTTTCCCGGTACTTGATTTTTCCCTCCTTGATCCATCCTGACATCTCCAGCATTGCCTGTTTAAATTCTGCAATCCATTCAAATTGAAGAAAAAATCGATGGACGGGTGGATTTGGCAGGCTGCCAAGTACATCAAGTGGGGATTCAACATCAGCGACGGTTTTCTTGTTGTACTGGGAAATATATCCGCAGATCGGGGCACGGGCACCAGAGTTCAACAAAGGGACAACAGCCTGTAGCACTTCTCCGCCGACATTCTCGAAATAGACATCAATGCCGTCCGGGCATGCAGCCTTAAGATCGGCTGCCATGTTGCCTGCTTTTCGGTCTATAACCGCATCAAACCCCAGCTCGTTCAGCACATAATCACATTTTTCTTTGCCACCAGCAATACCGACCGCCCGACACCCTTTTATTTTCGCAACCTGGCCGACGATTGAGCCTACCGCTCCAGACGCGGCAGCTACCACCACTGTCTCTCCTGGTTTGGGCTCCCCGATACGAAGCAGCCCGAAATAGGCGGTTCGGCCGGTCATGCCGAGCACGTGAAGTGCGGTGGAGATGGGGCCAAGAGCTGGGTCGACCTTTCGAACGACTGCTGGGTCTGCGGCCATGGTCGCATAGGATTGCCAGCCGACCTGGGCGACCACGATATCGCCCGCCGTAAAATCATCTGACTTTGAAACGACCACCTGGCAAACGGTCTCTCCGACCATGACGGCTCCCAGTTCGACTGGTGGCGCATAAGACTTTCTATCATTCATCCGTCCGCGCATATAAGGATCCAGCGAGAGCCACAGGGTCTTCAGTAACAGTTCTCCTTCTCCCGGCTCCGTGACAGGAACGGTTTCGATCTTAAAATCATCATCCATGGGCTCGCCGTGCGGACGTTTGTCAAGCAGTACCCTGGTGTTTTGTCGATCTGCCATATCGGCCTCGTTTTATATGGTTGATTTACAGCTTTTTTAAATTTGTGCATTGGAGAAATAGCGCATGAATTGTGATCGCTCGTACACGACCGGGTCCTTCACACTTGCCTGATTCAGTTTACCCGTGATTTCCTTGATAGTACTGATATTTTTGCTATTCATCCACCCTTCAATCTGTCCGAGCATCTCGCCGATCACTTCAGGTCCTTTTTTGTACAGAATTGTAGCGATTTGAACGGCGGCAGCTCCGGCAAGGATATTCTTCAGGACCGTATGACCGTCATGAATGCCGGTTGTGGCAACCAGATCGCACTTGACCTGATGGGACAGCATTCCGATCCAGCGTCTCGGCATCAGATTTTCTTCAGGGCTGCTGAAGATATCTGCCGATGATAGTGCCATTTTATCCAGGTCAATGTCCGGCTGATGAAATCGATTGAACATGATAATAGCCCCGATATCATGCACAGACAGGTTGAAGATCATATTGGCCAGGCCGGTAAAATAGGACCCTATTTTCACAGCCACCGGAATGGTGATATGCTTTCGAACTTCCCTGATGATATCAAAATAGATCTTCTCAATCTCCTCACTTTTCTGCTTGATGTTGCCCGGCATGATGTACATGTTCAGTTCAAGTCCATCGGCTCCGGCATCCTGCAGCCTGCTGGCAAATGCCGTCCATTCGCTGGCAGACGCACAATTGATGCTCGGGATCACCGGGATGGAGACCGCCTTTTTCGCGTTGGACACCAGGCTCAGGTATTCATCCAGGTTGTGCTGTCGGGTGTACCCGGCAATGTAGTCGAGTTCCTCGGTATGAATGCTTTGGTCGCTTTTCAGTGACTCAACCTCCATCATGATTTGCTCTTCAAACAGCGATTTCAGGACAACAGCCGCGGCACCGTTGGCTTCGAGCTTTTTTATGCTCTCCACTGAGTTGGTCAGGCCGCAACTTCCTGCGATTATCGGGTTTTTCAGACTCAGTCCCATGTATTCAGTGCTTAAATCAGGCATGGTTTACTCCTTTTCCATAATTGCTTGTTTAGATGGCGGTTTATCTGTCCATGGGCAGACGGTTTGCAACGGGGTGATTTTACCCCTTACCCATCATGATAACCGAGAAAAAGGACAATGCCAAATGGTTACTGTCCTGTTTCCTGGTTTTAATAGGCGGGAACTGTCCGCTGTCCTTCGTGTGAATCATCCGGCTTTCAGCTGTTGCTGGGTTCCCTCAACTCCTTTTTCAGGATTTTTCCGATAGGATTACGAGGCATCGCGTCGATGAACTCCACAAATTTGGGACACTTATATTTTGCCAGGTACTCCTGACAATGGGCGATAATCTCATCCTCCGTTACGGTGGCGCCAGGCTGTGCGACGATATAGGCCTTAACCTCTTCGCCCATGGTACTGTCCGGTACGCCGATAACAGCGGCTTCCATCACGGCCGGGTACTGGTGCAGGATCTCTTCGATATCCCGTGGCAGGATGTTGAAACCGCCCCGGATAATCAGGTCTTTTTTACGGTCGACAATGAAGATATAGCCATCTTCGTCGATTTTGCCCATATCTCCGGTATACAGCCAGCCATCTCTAAATGTTTCGGCGGTTTTATCCGGCATGTTGTAATAACCGCTGGAGACGTTAACGCCTTTGACAATGAGTTCTCCAACCTCGTTAACCGGCAACTCTGTTCCATCAAGGTCCACAATTTTTATGGTGACATCTGGCAAGGGTTGACCGATAGATCCTGGTTTTCGTGGACGTTTTTTATAGTGGGCGGATACGACGGGTGACGCTTCGGAGAGACCGTACCCTTCATAGATCTCACAATTAAATTTTTTCTCAAAACCCTTCAGCATTTCCACTGGTAGCGGAGCTGATCCACTGGCGCACTCCTTCATGCTGGAAAGGTCATATTTGTCAACGATATCCGGGGTATTGAGAAACATCGAAAAAATAGCCGGGACACCGGCAAATCCAACGATTTTATGCTTCTCAATCAATTGGCAGGAGGTTTCCAGATCGAACCAGGGGATCATCACACTCAGGTTAGGGTACATAAACCCCAGATTCATCATGGTCAGTCCAAATGAGTGTGACAGGGGTAGCACAAACAGGTTGACGTCCCCTGGCGGTCGGTCCGGATCAAGCTTGAAGCTACTGACGGCATTGGCATTCAGATTCCGGTGGCTCAGCATAACCCCCTTGGGAACGCCGGTGGTTCCGGATGTGTACAAAATAACGGCGTTGTCATCATCATTGATGCTCAAGCCGGTGTATTTCTCAGATCGGCCGTTCATCACGCTGCTCAGTGTGATGGTCTCAGGGACTTCCTGGTCTTCCACGATGATAACATGTTTCAGGCTCTCTATGCCTTCCCTTGCCTGGTTGATACTGTCCATGAAAGCGACGCTGGTGATGATGGTTGGGGCCTCGGAGTTCTTGAGTATGTGGCCAATCTCTTTTGGGCCCAGCAGAAAAATCACGGGGATGATGATTGCCCCTGCCCTGAGAATACCTTGATAACTGATCAGCACCTCCGGTGAATTCAGCATCATGACCAGCACTTTGTCCTCAGGCCCGATACCCAGATCCATCAGTCCGTGTGCCAGTTGATTGGCTTTTTTTATTAAATCCAGGTTGGTATATTCCTTATCCTCGTACACCAGCTTGGGGACCTCCCCAAATTTATCGATATTCTGATTGGCCAGTTCTACCAAATTCATATTGCTCCCTGCTTTGTGTTGACAACAGATCGAACCCTGTTTTGTGATGGCAACTTCGGCCACCGTGAAAAAAGGTGAGATGATTGATAAAGGGTCAAGGTGCATATGCAAATTGCCATTTGCTCCTGCTCTTGCTTTTCAGATTGCGCCTGATTTGTCAAATGAAAGTCCTGACAGGGGGCAGATAGGGGGTTTAAAGTTCTTCTAAACTGGGAGGTCATTATCGTTTCACTGATGGACATAACAGCCCTAAAGGAAGCAGAGGGCTTGGCATAATCTACTAAGGGCTCGTTCATAAATAACTTGGCATAATCTGTTTTCAAAAGTCCCAAAAAGACTGGACATTTTGCAGACAGAATACCAAGTAATTTTTGAGCCGATCCTAACCTGATTGAATATCTCAATCTTGTTCACATCAAACGCCTCGGCTTTTCTCAATTCCTGGATCTCCATATCCGAAAAAATTCAACAAGACTACCCTGGTTTGGTTTCTGATCAGAGATAATTTTCAACCCTCAATGCACATTTGAATAATTAGTTGTTGGAAGCATTTGAATCATGTAGCATCAAAATATTGGGTTTTAACTGATGTATCATATTCTTTGTTTCGATCGGAAAAAAGAGGCGCCTATGCTGAAAACCGCTTTTGTTACCGGGGGTACCGGATTTGTTGGCAAGCATCTTGTTTCAGCCCTGTTGAACAAGGGATATCATGTAATTGCTGTCAGCCGTTCCGCACGTCCGGATGAGAATTCAGCAGACGGTCTCAGGTATGTTGCCGCAGATACCACCCTTCCCGGAAAGTGGCAGGACGAGTTGACGGAGGTTGATCTGGTGGTCAACCTGGCAGGTGTCAGTATATTTCACTACTGGACGGCAGCGTACAAGCGGGCGATTCATGATAGTCGAATTTTAACGACCCGACATATTGTTGACGCTCTGCCATCAGATCGTGATGTAACCGTTTGCAGCACCTCAGCGCTTGGTTATTATGGTACCAGGGGAGATGATGTTCTGACCGAGGCAGAACCGGTGGGTGATGATTTTCTGGCTGAGGTCTGTCGTGACTGGGAGAGTGAGGCGCTCAGGGCGGAAGAGAAAAAGGCGCGGGTGATCATTGCCCGCTTCTCTACGGTTATGGATAAAAGTGGTGGCGCCATGAAAGTAATGATTCCTCCCTACCGTTTCTTTGTCGGTGGGCCGATGGGAAGTGGCAAGCAGTGGTTTCCATGGATTCACCTGGTGGATCTGATTGATGGGATCTTGTTTCTGGCGGAAAACGGGGAGTCCCGCGGGATCTATAATTTCTGTGCCCCTGACCCGATCCGGAACGTTGAGATGGCCAGAGCCATTGGGAAACTCCTGCACCGTCCTGCTCTGCTGAAAATTCCCGGATTTGCCATAGGCCTGCTGATGGGAGAGTTCGGCAAGTCCATCATCGGCAGCCAGCGAGGAACCCCTGACCGGCTCCTGAAGGAGGGGTTTTCCTTCAAATACCCTGACTTTAAATCGGCAATGAAAGAGGTGTTGTCGATTCAATGACCTGCCAAAGTCCGTTGGTTAACACCTAACGAAGATATTGGCAGCTATTCTGTTTTTGCTACCTCAATTGAGGGGTGGCCAGTTTGTCCGGTTGAACAATCCGATCATATGCTTCAGCGCTCAGAAATCCAAGCTTTACGGTGGCTTCTTTTAGTGTGCAGCCTGTGTCAAAAGCCATTTTCGCCACCTGGGCTGCCTTGTCATAACCAATGTGAGGATTAAGGGCTGTCACCAGCATCAGTGAACTCTGCAGATGCTTTTCTATGACTGCTTCGTTGACGGAAATCCCAAAAACGCAGTTACGGTCAAATGATTTGCAGGCGTCTGACAGCAGACGGATGGAGTTCAGGAGGTTGAAAATCATCAGCGGTTTGCTGGTGTTCAGTTCGAAGTTGCCGGACATTCCCCCAATATTAATAGCTGTGTCATTTCCGATGACCTGGGCGCAGATCATCAACATGGCTTCACATTGGGTGGGATTCACCTTGCCAGGCATGATCGAACTGCCGGGTTCGTTAGACGGCAGGATCAGCTCGCCGATTCCCGCACGGGGACCGGAAGCCAGCCATCTGATATCGTTGGCGATTTTTGTCAGAGATGCTGCAACGGTTTTGAGAGCGCCGCTGGCGGAAACCACTGCGTCATGGGCTGCAATGGCCTCGAATCGGTTTTCTGCCGCTCGAAATGGATGTCCCGTCAACTGGCTGATCTCCGCAATGGCAGTCCGGCCGAAATCGGGATGGGCGTTCAACCCGCTTCCCACAGCAGTTCCGCCCAAGGCGAGTTCGTACAACCCGTTGAGAGAATAGCTTACCCTTTCTAAGCCGTTTGTCAGTTGCTGGGCATAACCGGAGAAGACATTGCCCATGGTCAGTGGTACTGCGTCCATCAGATGGGTTCTGCCGGTCTTTACGATCGGGTTGAAGGCATCAGATTTTGATTGAAGGGTGTCCCGTAATTGACTGAGGGCTGGCACTAGCTGGCCATGAATCTGCTCAACTGCTGCGATGTGCATGGCGGTTGGGAAGGCATCGTTTGAGGATTGGGACCTGTTCACGTCGTCGTTGGGATGAATCGGGTCCCGGCTGCCCATCTTTCCGCCGGCCAGTTCAATGGCCCGATTGGCAATCACCTCGTTGGCGTTCATATTGGTCTGGGTTCCGCTGCCCGTCTGCCAGATAACCAAAGGAAAATGAGCATCGAGCTGGCCGGAAATAACCTCATCGGCGGCACGCACAATCAGGGTCTGCTTCTCTTCCGTGATATCACCCAGTTTTGCATTGGCCATCGCAGCCGCCTTTTTCACCATGCCCAGTGCTCGAATCATTTCCCGGGGGAACGTGTCAGACCCGATCTTGAAATTCCGTTTTGATCGTTCGGTCTGGGCACCGTAGTAAGCTTTGGCCGGGACCTCGATCTCTCCCATGCTGTCCTGTTCAGTTCTGACTGTCATATCGGCTTCTCCCTGTTGTTGATGACGGTTTCACTGATAAACATGTTACCATTCAGACAGTCAATAAACAAACAGTTTCAGGGAGTCATTCGGCGTAGGTCCTGGGAATACGGGGGGAAAAGGGATAGGTGAAGATGGGGGCCGTCTGTGACCCCCAAATTTGTGCTATTTCCAGTGCACCATGGGCAGGCCGGCCACCGGCGATTGAAAGTAGGGAATGTTGGTTCCTCTCAGGCTTCCAATGTAGACCGTTTTCAGGTCTTTTCCGCCAAAGGTGACACTGGCAAACCAGGGGGCGATGGTCCCCCCGCATTCCAGCATCATTTCGGGCGTTACCTTGTCCTCTGCAAACGCCCCCATCAGCATGGCTTCCTGTTCCGGATTGCTGTCGTCCAGAAGAACTCTGAATTCGCCTTCAGGCGTGATGGCAAAGATCCGGTCGATCATGACATGGGTTCCCCACAAGTTCCCGAAAGCGTCGAAGGCGATACCGTCAATGAACCCGCCGGTATCGGCTGGACCGAATACTTCGCGGTCGGTCAGGGATCCGTCGGGCTGCACCCGAAGTCGGCTGACCCTTCTCCCACAAGTCTCCACGACATACATCCACTCCTCTTTAGCGTCCAGTCTGATTTCGTTGGTGAAATGAAACCCATCGGCCACAATTCGAATCCCCTTTTCATCCACCAGCGCCACGTAACCGTCCACGATGTTCGGGCTGATGGCACTCATCCAGTTTTTAATCTTGGTGGAAATAGTCAGCCAGATCCTATCTTTGGAATCGCGCAGGACAAAGTTGACCTTGCCGATGGCTTCCCCGTCGATGGTGTCGATCATGACCCTGGTATCGCCTTCACGCGTCATGGTTTCCAAGCAATCGGTACCGAAATTTGAAATCAGGAGATCGCCGTTTGCCGCAAAGGCAAGCCCGTTTGGCAGGGTTCCCTCGGTAAACTGCGCAGCGGCGTCGGACTGTGTCTCAAACGATTTCTGGTACGACTGTGTTACAATTTCCTGGGAACCGTCAGCAGAGATTCGCATCACACCCCCGCGGGCATCGGCTGACCAGATTGTCCCATCAGGTTCGGCCAGGATACATTCTGGGCGTTGCAGATCTTTTCCAATAAACTGCAGGTCATTCCGGTTGATTTTAAACCCATCCAGTGGATTGGCTGCCATCTTAACTCCTTTGTATAATGAGAAAACGTGTTATCTTGACATTCTAGAGTTCTCCTCGTCATGCCGGGCTTGATCCGGCATCCAGGCAAGCATCACCTTGAAATCATACTGGTTCTTCGCTGCGAGCCTCGCGAATTCAGTGTGTCAAGCACGGAATGACAGCACTCGAGATTGCCTTTATTTATAAGTTCAACTACTTACAAGAGAACTCTGAACTGTACAGTTGTTATGGAAAACACTCATTTATTATTTCTCTATCCCACCAGTACCAGGGCAATTTGTGGAAAAATCACGATCAGTGTCAGAACCACCACCATAATACAGACGAAGGGAAAGGCTCCTAAAAATACATCATTCAAACCGATACGCTGGTCATCGAGAGTGGACTTGACCACATAGGCCGCAATACCAAGCGGCGGCGTAATCAGTCCGACCTCCACGGACAGAACCGTAATGATACCGAACCAGACCAGGTTGAAGTCCATGGCGATCATTACTGGATAAACCAGCGGTACAATAATCATTAAAATTGAGCTGGAATCGAGGATGGTCCCTGCCAGAAGAATAATGATAATGTAAAGGGCCAGCAGAGGATACATTCCAAGGCCTGACTCTCCAATCCAGGTGCCCAGGAACTGGGTGACACCGGAAAGTGCCAGCATCCTGCCATACATGTTGGCTGAAATAATCAGAAATAGAACGGAGACCGTGACATGCCCGGTTTCTGTTAATACCTGCCAGAGCTTGGAACGGCTCATACGCTTTTTCCCCATAGCGATCAGAAGAGCACCCAAAGCCCCTACTGCACCAGATTCTGTCGGTGTAAACCAGCCTGCATATATGCCACCCAGAACCAGCAAAATCAGTGATACAATGGGAAACATTTTCCAGGATGCCACCAAAAATCCCATTTTTGCTATCGCTGACCCGTCATCGGTTGGGGACTCCAACACACGATGTGGAAACTTGTATGCCACGAAGAGTATGTAAGCGATGAAACTGGCAGAGAGTAGAAGTCCCGGCAAAATACCAGCCGTAAACAGGTCCCCGATGGATGTTTCTGTTAACACCCCGAACAGTATCAGCAGCAAACTGGGGGGTATCAACATGCCCAGTACTGAGGAGCCAGTGACAACACCAACTGCGAACCGAGGTTTATATCCCAGCCTGATCATCTCAGGTACCGCGACCTTGGTGAAAACGGCGGCAGAAGCAATGGATATTCCGGTTACTGCGGCAAAAACCGCATTTGCTGCCACCGTCGCAATGCCCAGTCCCCCCTTAATACGCCGGAAGGCCCGATTGGCCACATCGAACATGTCTTTTCCAATATCCGACACCGAGACGAGCAACCCCATCAAAACGAAGAGCGGCACCACACCAAAGATATACGCAGAAATACTGTCTGCCGATGCCAGAGATAGCAGTTTCATTGCAACCGCCCAGTTCCCACGAATCAGCCAGACACCTGTAAAGGATACCAGAGTCAGGGCGATGGCAACGTGCATACCCGCGTATATCAAAATCAAAATCGAAAAAATCGAGAAAATCCCGATATGAAAATCAGTAAACAGTAACTCCATCAGGTGTGATCTCCTGTTTCTGCAGTTTGGGGATCGGCGGGAAGCGCCATTTTCTTGAAATCATCATAGGCCAGAAGCAGAAACTGTATGATCGCTGCTGCAGATCCGATCAGTATGATCAATTTGACCGGCCAGACCGGAGCCATAAAGTCGCCTTCTGCCCCGACGTACTCGTCAATGGTCCAGGCCTTAATCAGCATGGGATAACTCCCTTGCAGAATCAGCCAGAACAATCCAGCGCCTACCAGATGGAAAATGCCCTCCAGAAAGTGACCTGCCCGGGGAAGCTTTGCACGAAGGATATTCAGCAATGTCTCGGCACGGGTCAGACGCCCCACCTTGAGGGTGTGCGCAATCTGCATGAAGACAAGGGCAACAATCGACAATGAAACAATCTCCGGTACCCCTCGGATGGGCCGGTTGAACAGAAACCGGCTTAAAATATCGAGATTGATGATGATCAGTAGAACAAACACCCAGGCGGTTCCGATGCTGTTCATGGTTGAGGTGACCATGTTAAAACTGAATCTCTTTTTTTCTGACATCTTTTGGCTTTGCAATAGTGTTTGGCTGGGGATGGTTAAACTGGCAGCCCCGACTGTTAACAGAGCTGCCTGAACAGACTATCTGTCCCAGTTACGTGGCAGTTCAACACCACGGTTTCGCAGTCCATCAAGAAATGCTTTGACGGTTTTTGATCCTGGCAATCCTTTCTTTTCCATTGATTTCGCCCAGTTGTTGGGAACGTTTGGCAGCATGTTTGCCCAACGCCTTCTTTCATCAAGTGACAGGTAAGTAATGGTGGCACCTTTGCTTTTCATCAGAGCGATGGATTTTGTCTGACGATCAGCCTGTGCCTGTGCCAGCTTCTCTTGCCACTGCAGACCAACTTCTTTGAAAATCTTCTGTGTCTGGGGAGACATGGAATCGAATACGTCCTGGTTGAGGGTCAGCCCACCTGCGAACTGTGCACCGAAATCAACGATCATGATATGAGGTGCTACTTCATACAGCTTAAGTGCAGCAGCAGCGGTCATAAATGTCAGGGTTCCATCATATACACCAGTCTTGATGGAGTTGTAATAGGTTGTCAGGTTACCTGCCACCGGGACGCCACCGGTTCCTTTAAGCCAGTTGGCTGATGGGCCGGGGGCTGCAATCTTGTGACCCTTGATGTCGTCAACTGTTTTGGCCGGAAAATTGGTCAGGATTCCATAACTGTCCAGAGCAGTACCACCTAAAAAAACCTGGTTGTATCGAGCCCATTCCTTCCTGATGGCTGGGATCTTGGTCTGCAGTTCGTACATGGTGTTGGCAACCTTGAAAATATCGCCGGTACCAAAAGGGGTCATGTAGGTCACGTTATGAAGAGGCATTTTCGGTGCTTCAAAAATAGTCCCCACAAATCCCATATCAGCTACGCCGGACTCGATGGCTTCCAGGGCACCGCCAATTTTTGCGATGGTTCCGCCATATGCCTGGTTCCAGATGATCTTGTCCTGCCCACCGGCAGCCTTCAGGCGTTTGTCCACTTCAGGGATGAAAAAATCGCGTGTCAGTGTTACCCACAGGAAGATCGGCGGATGGCCCGCTACGACAGTGAGTTTATGCGTTTTTGCAGCAGCTGTTGACATTGACGCCACGAACATCATGGCAGCAATAACTGTTATGGTTAGTAACCGTTGAATCGTTTTCATAACTACCTCTTTTAAAATTGATTTTATGAAAATTTCGCAAAAAATAAACACCCCTTTACCTCTGTTCGGCAGCGTCTTTTACAACAGACGGTAGAACCAACTGATAATCGTCTGGTTTTTCTGACCCGCCAGTTGCAGGGCAACTGAATGACACTGCCTGATTGCCCTTTTTTTCAGGATGGGCATTCCCTGTCTATATTAAAAATCCTTCAACCCGGAACAGTGTTAAGGCGGCTGTTGTTCTGCTCTGATAGGGCAGATAGGCCTAACAACCCGCTCGCATTAAACTGAATCAGCCGTTCAATCATCTGCTCGATACTATTATCGTCCAGTATTCCCTCGGACAAACGCTCGATTCTTCTGGTCCTGGGCATGGAAGAGACAACCGCACTAGTCATGATCAGGTATCCCCAATAAACCTCTGAGTCGGGAAGTTCCGGCAGGACCTTTTTGAGGGCCTCGATGTACTCCCTGGCAATGGGATCATAGTATTTATGGATCAGGTCACGGGATCGATCTTCGACGCTATTGGCCAGTTTTGCGAGAATCTGGCTGAAATAGTTGCCCCAACTGTATCGGCCGCTCTCTATGGCCGGGCGGACAAAACTGTCAAGAACCTGCTCAAGGGTGGGAATACCACCAACAGCTTCATCAAAGCACTGCTTCAACCGCTCTCGCCGAATCCGATTGATCATGGTGGATCGACGCTCAAGGATCAGCTCAAACAGGTTGTCTTTGGTCTTGCAGTGATAATGAATCAGCGCCTGCGCAACACCGGCTTCCTCAGCGATCATGCGCATGGATGTGCCGGCGTAGTCGAACTGTGCAAATAGTTTTTCGGCTGCGTCCAGTATTGAATCCTTTGCCTTTGTAACTGCCATCTTCGAGTTTTTTGCCTGTGAATCAATTGAAATGCCGGGTTCTGAAGAGTGATACACGGCCCCATCGCTCCGTTCAGAACGAAATTGCGATTAGAATGAGGCGAATTTGACTGATCAACCAGTCAACCAATCACTCCTCTGCTGTCCCCTGTGCTGCAAACCGGCTCCATAATGGGACAAGAACTGTTATTTGGAGCGGTTCAGCCGGCTTTGATCGAACGGAAAAGTCGGGAACTTGAATGTGGATTACCTTGCCGGCTTCATATACATAGTCAAAAAAGTAAACCTGATTGATCGATCAGTCAAGTAATAAAGCCAAAAATCGAACCCTTCTTTGCTGATTCAGCCACCGCTTGAGCATACAGAAACGGTGGCAACCGTTTTATAGCCTGTTATTCCTCTATGATGGCAACCGGTCGAACCCAACCTGCGGATGCGGATGCGATTTTTATCGGAAAACAGGCAACTTTGAAACCAAACGGTTTGGGGATTTTATCGAGGTTGGTCATTTTTTCCATGTGACAATACCCCTGTTCGATACCGGCAAAATGGGCTTCCCAGATAACCGACGGATCACCTTTTTCCTTGAACTCCTGGGCCAGGAATGGCAGGGGGCGGTCCCAGGACCAGGCATCTATTCCGACAACCTTTACCCCTCTCTTGGTCAGGTAGAGTGTGGACTCCCGGGTCATACCGGCGCCCGTAATCAGGTATTCAGGTTTCCCCCAGGCTTTATCAGCACCGACATGCACCAATACGATATCCAGAGGTTTGAGCTCATAGCCGATTCGATTCAGTTCTGCCTCAACATCAGCAGCCGTGATCGGTTCTCCATCCTTTTTGGCGCTGAAGTCAAGCAGGACACCATCACTGTGGCACCACTCCAGGGGGATTTCATCGATGGTCAATGCCCGTTTTCCCTTATCCATAGTGGGGTGATAATGGTAGGGCGCGTCCAGGTGGGTTCCTGAATGGGTGGTCAATTTGATCTCTTCCAATGCCCATCCCAGGCCCCCAGGAAGTTGTTCCTTTTTGATACCCGGAAAAAAATCCATCATCTGCTCGGCTCCTGCTGAGTGGTCGATGTATTCAACGGAAGGGATCATACTGGGGGGATCACTGGGGAGACCTCCTTCCAGTGTAATGCTGAGGTCAATGTATTTCATTTTTCCCATGAAATTCCTGTAACTGATGGTTAACGGTTGTCGTCGGTATTTCCAGATGTTAAGCCGGTATCATCAATTAAAAGGAGGACACGGGTGCCAGTCTATCAATAATCGATGGGTGTCAAACGGCGCTGGGACCGGATAATCGGAGCCTTTTTCGTCCGGGCAGGCTGAATGGAGGTCTAAGAGCCATTACCAGGAAGGAAACATCGCTTCGTGAATCATTATTATAAGTCCAATCGGAAAAGAAATACAAGCGGGGATCAGGAGGAAGCTTTTCACCACTCTTTATCAGTGAAAAGCCGAAGCGGGTTAATGGCTTAATCTGTGAATCGGTTGGATTGAAAGTCCTGGATAGCCTGCGGAATCTCCTCCACGGTGTTCATCACGAACGGGCCATGCTTGACGATCGGTTCACCGATCGGTTTCCTGTCACCAGCAAAAAGCGGGCGGGTCCATCACCCTTGTTTGATGCCTGAATCACATTGCCGGGAGACAGCACTCCCAGTTCTCCTCTGGCTATGGTTTCGGTCTGGTTGTGTCCGAATTCAGTAGACCCCTCAAAAACGTAAACAAAGGCATGATGATCTGCGGTGATCACCTGTTCAAAGTGCTCGCCTGCAGGAATCGAGATGTCCAGATAAAGGGGCTTTACCGCAACACCTCTGACCGCTCCCTCTGTGCCAAGGGCAGTCCCGGCAATGACCCTGACAAGCGTTCCATTCTCAGTTCTGATCTCAGGTATTTCGCGGGCGTCTATATCCTGGTAGCGAGGCTCTTTCATCTTTTCTGCCCCGGGCAGGTTTACCCATAGTTGAAAGCCCCACATCAGCCCGACTTCAACCCTTTGGCAACAGTTGGTGGCCATCGGATGCTACAATGCCCCTATCTGATGTCTACAGTCTATCAACGGCAGGTATTCAAAAAAATAACAATGATTAGATCAAAACGTTCAATAATTTAGATCATTGTTGTCTCATGACTTTGACACACAGCCTGATGTCAATTAAGCTTTCTCCTGTGATGCATTGCTTGTTGGTTGATAAGGCAGCCAGATAAAAACCAGATAACCGTGAGATAATGAATATATTAGTCATACTTGCCCATCCGGATAAGAATAGTTTGAATCATGCCATTGCGGCGACTGCTGTTAAAACGTTGGAGCGGAACGGGCATACAGTATGGTTCCATGATCTCTACGGAGAAGGGTTCGATGCAATCATGCCGGCAGGTGAATTTCCAAGGGATGCCAGCTTGCCGGTTGATATCGAACGGCACTGCCGTGAGCTTTCCGAAGCTGAGGGAATAGTGATTGTTCATCCGAACTGGTGGGGGCAACCACCGGCTATTCTGAAGGGGTGGGTTGATCGGGTGTTCCGCCCGGATATGGCCTATGAATTTCTGGAAGGAGATGATGGTGAAGGGATACCCAAAGAGCTTTTGAAAGCAGAGACGGCAGTTGTTTTCAACACCTCAAATACCCCAGTTGATAGAGAATACTCTGAGTTTGGAGATCCGCTGGAGACGCTCTGGAAGAACTGCATATTTGCATTCAGCGGTGTAAAAATATTTCAGCGGCGGATGTTCAATCTGGTGGTGGTTAGCACCGAAGAACAACGTAAAGAGTGGCTGCAAGAGGTCAGAGATATGATAACCAAAGCCTTTCCCGGTTGACCGGGTTTCTGAGCAGCCAGTTCTTACTCTTCCACTGCCTGAATCATCGCCAGCACATTTTCAGCTGGTACGTCGTTCATGACAGTGTGCACAGGTCCCAGGATATAGCCTCCCCCCTCGCCGAGAATGCTTGATACTCGTTTCACCTCCTTTCTGACATCTTCAGGTGTCCCTCGGGGGAGGATCTCCTGGGTATCAATACCGCCGCAGAAAATGATGCGGCCGCCATATTTATCCTTCAGGGCTGGTAGATCTGACATTTTCCCGGCTGATGTTTGAATGGGGTTGAGAATGTCGACCCCGATTTCAATAAAATCCTCTATCAGATCGAAAATATCGCCATCCGAGTGGAAAAAGACGCTGGCGCGTGTTTTTTCCCTGATAAATGAGATCAACTCCGCATGGATGGGCTTCAGTATCTTCCGGTACATGTCCGGGGAGATCATCAGACTTTTCTGGGTTCCCAGATCGTCTCCGATCTTGATGATGTCGACGTTGTCACCGAGTTCCCTTAAAAAATGGCCCATCAGGGTTTTGCACAGCTCCAGATTCTTTCGAAGCATCGCTTCTGCAAACTCGGGACGCAGCGCCATGTTCAGCAGAAAAGGTTCCAGACCCTGCATGGCATGGGCTCTTTCAAATGGAAAGAGCAGCCAGGGCGTCGCCATTATGGCGTAATCAGTTTTTGCTCTGATCTCAACAGCGGATTGTTTGACCTGGGATACCCGGAAGGGGTCATTCATATCCGGCCACCCTTGATAGGCTTCCAGTTCCTTAATGGAGGTAGCATCGGCCAGCGGGTGAATATCGGGGAACCATTCACCAGGATTGATCTCACGGGCGCCACTTCCCCAGTCATCGATATAGTTGGAATGGGGTTCCCGCCCCCAGTTCCGGTTTATGACCTGTTCTGGAAAACGGTCCCAGACCCCCCGGACGTCTGACTTCAGGTGAACCATCATCTCCTCTTCGGGGAGCGCGGTTCCGAGTTCAGGCCAATCGTAAAGGTATCGCTCACTGGAATGAACCCCGAGCAGGGATTTTAGCTTTCTATAGGTGCCCATCTTGATTCCGGTGGCGTTACTGACACCAAAAATGACAGGAATCCGATCAGGTGTTTGAAAGTTGAGAACCGCTTCAATTCGCTCTCTGGGGGTCATGTCTATTCTCCGTGAGGGAGAAGGTTTGTTATGACAGCCATATAGGTCTGGAATCCTTAATCGATTTGGAGAAAACAGCGGTTTCTGTCCTGATTGTCAGGCTTGATGCGCCATTGGATACTGGTCAGCCGGTTGAGAAAGGAATTGTCATGACTGACCAGCAGGCCAATACATTTAAAACGCGCCAGAGCGTCGATAATGACATTTCAAGTGACTGAATCTACGGGATTTATTGGCTCATCCAGTCCGAGGTTAAAGGTGCGATTTCAGAGGGATACCCCTATCTGAGACCGTTTGACACGGCTGTTGCAGCCTCATGCACATTCATGAAGAAATGATCTTCGCCCAGCATGTCATAGAGTCCGGATCGCTTCATGACATCCAGTACCGGTCCTTTCAGGTTGGCAAAATAGAGTCCAATGTTGCGTTTGCCATATTCCCGCGTGATTTCGTGCAGCGCTGTGTCGGCTGAAGAATCCAGCTGGTTGATCGAACTGGCATCGATAATAATATGCTTCAGAGGCGACTGCATTGTTATTTCCGCCTTTTTGAATGTCTCTTTCAGAAAGGAGACATTTCCATAGTAAAACTGGGCATCAAACCGGATAATTAGAAGACTGCCGGTGGGCTCTGTTTGATGACTATTGATATTACGGTAGTCATCCCGTCCGGGCAGTTTCCCCAGTACCGCATAATGAGGGCGGGTGGTTTTGACTACAAACCAGATCATGCTGAGCGCTATGCCCGAAAAAACGCCCTGTTTGACCCCAAATGTCAGTGTCGCGATAAAGGTGATGGATAGTAAAGCCAGGTCTTCCTTTTTGATATGCCAGAGATGTTTCACCTCTTTCAGATCCACCAGCCCGAACACGGCCACCATAATAACTGCCCCAAGTATGGCCTTGGGCAGAAAATAGAGCAGTGGCGTTAAAAACAGCAGCGCAATGGTGATAACCAGTGCCGTAATAATGCCGGCAAGCCCGGTGTTTGCACCAGCGTCTTTGTTGACAGCTGTTCGCGAAAAGCCACCGGTAACCGGCATGGCCCTGAAAAAGGCCCCCACGATATTGGCGGCGCCGAGGGCTATCAGTTCCTGATTGGAGTCGACCTCGTATCCTTTCTCCGAAGCGATCTTTTTTCCAATGGCAATGGACTCAATAAAACCGACAAATGAGATGGTCAGGGCGATTGGAAGCAGGCCCTGAATATCATGCAGGTCGAACACCGGCATTGAAAATGGGGGCAGTCCCGCTGGAACATCTGCCACAATATTTACACCCAGCTGATTCAATTTGAATCCCCAGACCAGCAACGATGAGATAATGACAGCTATCAGCGCTCCCGGAATCAAAGGACTGATGCGACGCAGCACCAGTAAAAATAAAATGCAGCCGATACCCAGTGACAGTGTGATCAGATTGATTTCCGAAGAACGACGCAGCGATTCAATTATTAGTGCCAGGACATTTTCGGTCCGGGGCAGATTAATTCCGACGATGTGCTTAAGCTGAGAGAATCCTATGATCAGAGCAGCTGCCGATGTAAATCCGCTGATGACAGGGTGGGATAGAAAATTGGTGAGAAACCCAAGACGAAACAGGCCCATGGAAAACTGAATGATCCCCACCAACAGGGTCAGGAAAATGGTTAAGGTCACATATCGGCCGATGTCTCCCGGCGAGACCATGGCACCAATACCGCTGGAGACCAGCAGGGCAACCATGGCCACTGGTCCAACGGCCAGTTGTCGTGAGGTTCCCAGCAGGGCGTAAACCAGCAGAGGCAAAATAGAAGCGTACAGACCGATGACCGGGGGTAGGCCTGCCAACATGGCATATGCCATAGCCTGGGGAATCAGCATGACCGCTGTTGTGATGCCGGCTGTCAGGTCTCCTCTAAGCTGTTTGGGTTGATATGAGAGCAACCAATCCACAATCGGAATCCATTTTCGCACAGAAAATTTCATAGGATCAAATTTTATCTTTTTATTTCAGAGAGCTGACTGGTGTCGGCCAGCAGGTGTGTTCGGTTTCCAGAGAGTGGTTGCAAATTTATCCCGGGCTATCTGATATCGCTCAGGAACCACAGCTAAAGTGTGGCATGTTGATACAGGCATCGTCAAAAGAGGTGTCATGCTGCCGCTGTCGAATCTCAGGATTTCCTTTGCGTCGAACAGGCCGGGCAGTTATAATAAATGGACAGTTGTAGGAAGGTTTACCGCGGGATCTTTACATTCCCATGCCCTGTTTTTTGTATTTTAGAGGAGATCTATATGGCACAATACTATCAGGACGTTACGAAGACGATTGGCTGCACACCGCTTTTGGAATTGAATCGTATCGCAGAGGGAACAGGGGCGCGCATTCTGGTCAAGATGGAATCTCGAAATCCGCTGGGCAGTGTCAAAGACAGAATTGGACATGCGATGATCAAGGATGCGGAAGAGAAGGGGTTGATTAAACAGGGGACTGTAATCGTAGAGCCGACCAGCGGAAACACAGGTCTTGCCCTGGCAATGGTTTGCGCGGCCAGGGGGTATCAGCTGATCCTGACCATGCCGGATACCATGAGTGTCGAGCGGCGGAATCTTTTGAGCCAGCTTGGAGCTGAGCTGATATTGACACCGGGCAGCGAGGGTATGAAGGGGGCCATTGCCAAAGCCGAGGAAATTCAGGCACAGACGGCGGGAGCATTCATGCCGAACCAGTTTGAAAATCCAGCCAATCCGCAGATTCATCGGGTCACAACAGCACTTGAAATCTGGGAGGATACAAACGGAGAGGTGGATATTTTCGTGGCTGGTGTTGGAACAGGCGGGACGATCACCGGCGTGTCCGAAACCTTAAAAGCGAAAAAGCCCTCTTTCAAAGCCATTGCCGTGGAACCGGCAAACTCCCCGGTTCTTTCCGGTGGTGCCCCCGGGCCTCACAAGATCCAGGGAATCGGGGCCGGATTTGTGCCCGGCGTTCTGAATGTGGAAATTCTGGATGAGATAATCCAGGTGACCAATGAAGACGCCCTGGAAGCGGCTAAAAAACTGGCCAAACTGGAAGGGTTGATGTGCGGGATTTCATCAGGTGCGGCTGTCTGGGCAGCCCTTCAGGTTGGCAATCGTTCTGAAAACAGGGATAAACTGATTGTGGTGGTTCTGCCGGATACCGGAGAGCGTTACCTGAGTACCGACCTGTTTCAACACTAGCGATTTTTTCCGATCCGCTCCCCCCTCTTTTTGCAAGATTGCCGAAATCGTCCGGCAATCTTTCGGATCCATTCTGATCTGACAGCCAACAAATCCCATTTATTTTAGATCACAGGTCGTTATCAGCAATAATTCGGATTTCCCTGACGAAAACAACTGTTGCTTCCAATGACAGCTTGACACCAATGCAACTAAATTTTTAAAATACCAGCTCGCCACGTGAAGCTTTCCTGAAATCCTGCCACGGTTCTAAGCGCTGGAGGCATTCAGGTTATTCTTCAAAAACAGCATCTTGCTTGTTGTTTGCATCGCACAAAAGGAGTGATCGCCATGGATTCCATAGCCAAAAAAACAATTTTCAAAAACATCGCAGCCATTGTCACCTGTGATTCCCGGGATTCAATACTGCGGGACTGTGATATGCTGATTGAGGGGCCACAAATCAAAGCAATTGGACCGGATCTTAAGGCTAATGGTGCTGATATCATCGATGCCTCACACTGTTTTATCTACCCGGGGCTGGTCAACACCCATCATCACTTTTTTCAGATGTTTGTGCGTAATCTGCTGTCTGTTGACTATCCCAATATGCTGGTACTGGATTGGATCAGGGAGATCTATCAGATTTTCAAGAGAATCGATGCAGACTGTATCTATCACTCCTCTCTGGCAGCCATGGCGGATTTGCTGAAACACGGCTGCACCACCGCCTTTGACCATCAATACTGTTTTACCTCTCATGCCGGCCTGGAACTAGTGGATCGACAGTTCGAGGCTGCTGATCAACTGGGTATCCGGTACCATGCCGGACGGGGCGCCAATACTTTGTCCATGAGCGAAGGCAGTACCGTTCCAGACGAAATGTGTGAAACCACTGATGTGTTCCTGTCCGATTGTGAACGACTGATTGATAAGTTTCATGACAGTGACCCTTTCAGTATGCGCCAGATTGTGGTGTCACCCTGCCAGCCCATCAACTGCCTGAAGGAGACCTTTGTTGAGTCTCTGGCACTGGCCCGGGATAAGGGCGTTCGTCTGCATACTCACCTGGGTGAGGGTGAGAACATTAATATGGTCGAACGCTGGGGCATGCGCACACTGGACTGGTGTCAGGAAATTGACTTTGTGGGGGAGGATATCTGGTATGCACATGGATGGGAACTGACGCCCGACGAGTACCGGGTTATGGCTGAAACCCGTACCGGGTTGTCCCACTGCCCGGCGCCGGCGGTTCTGGGCGGGTTCCATATTATTGATATTCCGGCCATGAAAAAAAGCGGCATGCGGCTCAGCTTGGGGGTGGACGGTTCTGCCACCAATGACAGCTCCAGCCTCCTGGATACCTTGCGGATGGCTTTTTTGATGCAGAGTTTCCACGGGAAAGACCGGGGTGGCAGCCCAACTCCCTACGAGATGCTGAAAATTGCCACCAGTGGTGGTGCTGACATTCTGGGCCGGCCGGATCTGGGATCTCTGGAAACAGGTAAGGGAGCCGATCTGTTTATGATCAAGACGAATAAATTGGAATATGCCGGTGCCGTTCATGACCCAGCCAACTTTCTGGCCAGGGTGGGGGTAACCGGTGCTGTGGACCTCACCATGGTAAATGGAAAGGTTGTATTTGAAAACGGCGTGTTTTCTGGCATAGATCAGGAAGCGATGTTTACCGAGGCAGAGAAAGTCTGCACCCGTGTGATCCGCAAGGACAACCCGGCTTATGATGAATTGAAACCTGTTTAGGGATCGCCATCTGCCGGTTTCCTGAAACCGGATCAAAAAAGGGGAATTGTCCCCTGACCTTAAAACCTTCAACATGAGAAGCTGTTATGAAAAAAGGATCATTCAAGTTTTTTGGACTCGTACTGATGGCTGTTTTAACCCTGGGATTGGCTCTGCCCTCCTCCAGTCTGGCCCGTAATATTAAAGTAGCCTTGCTGCTTTCCGGACCTGCTAATGACGGTGGGTGGAATGCTGTAGCCCTGAAGGGTCTCAAAGACGCTGAAAAAAAATTCGGAATTGAGACTGCCTATACCGAGCATGTATCCGTTGCCGACTCTGAATCCGCCTTTATCGACTATGCAGCTCAGGGATTTGACCTGATCATTGGTCACGGTTTTCAGTTTGGCGAACCTGCCGTTCGCGTGGGTAAGCGGTTTAAACGTGTCAAGTTCGTTGCCATTGAATCCAACTTCTCATCAAAAAATGTTGCTTCTTTCCGCATGTCAATCGAGCAGGCTGGCTACTTGATGGGAATCATCGTTGCCTCCATGAGTGAGACCGGTGTCATTGGTATCGTGGGTGGTATGGAAGTTCCCTCCATTGTGAAGTATATTGAAGCATACAAAATTGGTGCGAAAAGCCAGCGATCTGACATTAAGATCCTTGAAAGCTATGTGGGAACATTCACGGACGTTGCCAAGGGCAAGGAAGCGGCCATGGCCATGATCGACCAGAATGCAGATGTTCTCAGCCACATTGCCAATCAGGCCGGTACTGGCGTGATCAAAGCGGCACAATCCAAAGGGCTGATGGCAACCGGTGACTCCTGGGACCAGAACGTCATTGCTCCCAATACCATCATCTGCAGTGCACTTTATCATGTCCCCACTCTGGTGCTGAACGTGGTTGATCTGGTGAAGAAAGGCAAATTTAAGGGTGGAATCTATAATCAGGGGATGCAGGATGGTGTTGTGGCCCTCTCATCCTTTCACAGTTTTGAGAGCAAAGTACCCGCCAGTGTTAAGAAAAAAGTTGCTTCTCTGACCAAAAAAATCAGCAATGGCAGCTTCACTGTGCCTCTGATCGAAAAGCGTACCAGTAATTAGAATTTCATTGGGGAGGGGGGCTCAATTGAGACCCGTCTCCTGTTTTTGATGAATCCTGGTCCCCGGACAGGTATGTCGCTTTTATGCATGAATCAGGTCTGCAAGTCGTTTGGTAAGGTGCAGGCCAATCAGAATGTAGATTTGACGGTTGAACGCGGTGAAATCCACGCCCTGTTGGGGGAGAATGGCGCCGGGAAAACGACCTTGATGAACATCCTCTATGGGATCTACCAGCCTGACAGCGGGTCGATTGTGATGGATGGTCAATCTGTCAGCATTTCGTCGCCCGGGGAAGCGATTTCGCTGAAAATCGGCATGGTTCATCAGCATTTCATGCTGGTGCCGACTTTGTCGGTCTCTCAGAATATTACCCTTGGTATCAAAGAACGAGGGTACCCCTTTACCGATCGTAAAGAGGTAGATCGGAAAATTACCCGGTTATCCAGAGAGTATGGTCTGAATATCGATCCCACCGCCATTATCGAGAATCTCTCGGTGGGGGTTCTGCAGCGGGTTGAAATTATCAAACTGCTCTACCATCAAGCTGAGCTGCTGATTCTGGATGAGCCCACAGCAGTGCTCACCCCCCAGGAGACTGAGAACCTGTTCGCCGTTCTGAAACGACTTAAGGAGGACGGTCGCTCAATTATCATTATCACCCATCGCATCACAGAGGTACAATCTATAGCAGACAGGGTGACGGTCCTGCGTGATGGTGCCAGGGTCGGTTGTGACGACATCGGAAACTTAGGTGAAGCCCGGCTATCCGAAATGATGATTGGACGTCGGCTGGAAACAGCCGTGCGCTCAAATACGCCGTATCAAATCCGACAAAATGAAAGGGCGCTGCTGTCGCTGGAGGATATCAGTCTAAAAGGTCGAAACGTCAATATCCTGAATAATATCACCCTGGAGTTAAAGGCAGGCGAAATTCTGGGTCTGGCAGGTGTGGACGGGAACGGCCAGAAAGAGTTGGCCGAAGTGATTGTTGGTATCAGGCGTCCGGACAGTGGAAATGTCTTGTTTGAGGGGGATGATGTGACCGGTCTGGGGGTGCGGAAACGCAAACGAATTGGGATGGCCTATGTGCCCGATGATCGTCATCACGACGGGTTGATACTCGATATGGATCTCTCCAACAATTTAATACTGAACTCCCATGACCAGCCACCCTTTGCCAGATACCATTTTTTAAATGATCAGATTCGACGTCGGCATGCTGAACAAACCATTTCCGCTTATCAAGTGAAGACCCCTGGAATTGGAACGCTGGTGCGTTATCTTTCCGGTGGAAATCAACAGAAAATCATCCTGGCCCGGGAACTGGACGGGGTTCCCAAATTGATCGTTGCCAGCCAGCCGACAAGGGGGCTTGATATAGGCGCTGAGGAGTTTATTAATAAGCTGCTCCTGGCACAGCGAGACCGTGGAGCCGGAATTCTGCTGATTTCAGCGGACCTGGACCAGTTGATGAAACTGAGCGATCGTATAGCGGTTATCTTTGACGGGCGTATTACCGGTTTGTTGAACAATGACGCCAATATAGACTTGGGGGAAATAGGATTGAAAATGGCAGGTGTGGCAGGAGAGTCCAGGTGAAGATTATACGTGAATTAGGCTCTTTGATACTGATTGCCTGCATCACCGCACTGGTGGGAACGGTTCTGGTACTGGCGGTGGGAGCCGATGCGGGCAAGGCGTTTGACGCGTTTTTCTCCGGCATCATGGGCTCGTTTTACAGTTTTACCGAGGTTCTGGTCCGGGCGACACCGCTGATTCTGGCCGGGCTTGGCGTGGCGGTGGCGTTTCAGGCCCGGTTTTTCAATATCGGGGCAGAGGGACAGCTGTATATGGGTGCCATCGGCGCTACCTGGGCCGGGCTCTATCTACCGGCTATGCCGCTGTTTCTTCACCTGGGAGTCGCCATGATGGCCGGATTTCTGCTGGGGGGTTTCTGGGCGATGATCCCCGGCTTTTTGAAAAGCCAGTATCGAATTCCGGAAGTGATTAACACGATCATGTTCAACTATATCGCCATCAACATTGTGGGGATCCTGGTCCGTACGCTGATGGCTAACAAGACCTCCCCCCTGCCTATGTCTCCCCGGTTGCCTGATGAACTGCATCTGCCCTTTCTGGCAGATCCCACCAGATTGCATGCCGGTCTACTGGTTGCGCTGGTCAGTGCCGTTCTGGTCTACCTGTTCCTGTATAAAACCACCTGGGGCTTTGAGCTGCGTGCGGTGGGAAATAATCCGCGTGCCAGCAGCTGTTCTGGAATCTCGGTGAAAAAAACCATCGTCATATCTTCGCTCATCAGCGGCGGTCTTGCCGGGCTGGCAGGTGGTAGCGAGATCCTGGGGGTCCATGGCCGGCTGATGGAGGGGATTTCCCCTGAATTCGGTTATATCGCTATCATTGTGGCACTGCTGGGGCGGAATCATCCCCTGGGTGTAGTGCTGGCCGGGGTGGGAATAGCCGCCCTGCAGATAGGGGCTACCACCATGCAACGCCGGGCCGGGGTGCCCGCTTCCATCTCTTTGATCATCATGGGACTCCTGGTGATCCTGATTCTGGGCCGTCAATACTGGATAAAATCCCGCTCAACATAAGGACAACAGGAAAATGGAAACAGGTTTAATAGGTATTCTTACCGCACTGCTTGCCGCCTCTGTCCGGATGGCTACTCCTCTGACCCTGGCGGGCCTGGGGGAGACGTTTTCTGAGAAGAGCGGCATTCTGAACATTGGTCTGGAGGGCATCATGCTCAGCGGCGCCTTCTTCAGTTTTATCAGCGCCTACTACACCCAAAGTATTCTGTTGGGGTTGCTGGGGGGTTGCCTTGGTGGGGTATTTATCTCAATGATCCATGGTTACCTCAGTGTTCGGCTGAATGTAGATCAAACCATTGCCGGGCTGGCATTGAATTTCCTGGCGCTGGGACTGACCAGCTTCTTTTTCCTGATGGCTTTCGGTCGAACGACCGATCTGCCTGAGTGCCCAGTGGTTCACCAGATTGCCATCCCTTTTCTTTCAGATATTCCCATCATTGGACCTGCATTCTTCAATCAGGATCCGTTTGTCTACTTAACCTTTCTGCTGGTGGCATTGTGCTATGTGGTGCTTCATCGAACTGAATGGGGGATTAATATTCAGGCAACTGGAGAACATCCGAGAGCTGCAGACGCGGCAGGTATCAGTGTATCAGGTACCCGCTATCGGGCAGCGATGTTGAACGGTGTTTTTGGTGGGTTGGGCGGATCCTATCTTACACTGGCAATGCTTGGGTTTTTCATGGAGAACATCACCTCGGGAAAAGGATATATTGCATTGGTGGTGGTCATTCTCGGTAGGCGACATCCGGTGGGGGTACTGATGGCAGCTATCCTCGTGGGAGCAGCAGAAGCCCTGCAGTTTCGGATGCAAACCATGGGTTTCGGTATTCCGTCGCAGGTGTTTAACATGTTTCCTTACGTTATTACCGTGCTGGTGCTGCTTTTTTCCATCGGTAAAAACCGTACCCCGGCCGCCTTGGGTGAACCCTATATTCGAAACAACCGCTGATGAGGTGCAAGTGATGGTTCCATGGACAGTAGACTTGAATACTGAAAATAGTCATGAAACAGAAAGTGATTAAACATTTACTACCAGTTACTTAGGAGAATATGATGGGAAAGCAGCTTTATTTAAAAAACGGTTTTGTTATCTCCATGAATCCGTCGCGCGATGTTTATGAAAAGGGGGATATCCTGATTGAGGATGACAAGCTCTTATCTGTGGGTCAGGTTGATCAGAGTGCGGTCCTGCCTGATGCTGAAATTGTGGACTTGAAGGGACAAATTGTGATGCCGGGGATTATCAACTCGCATGTTCACCTGTCCCAACAACTGGGCAGGGGACTAGGCGATGATGTAAACCTCCTTACCTGGCTGCATGAACGTATCTGGCCATACGAATCAAATCTCACCGAATCAGATTCCTATATCTCTTCGCTGGCATGCATGGTTGAGCAGATTCGTTGTGGTGTCACCAGTATTGCAGAACCCGGAGGTCAATTCGTCAGCGGGATGGCTAAAGCAGCAAATGAGTGCGGTATCAGAGCCATTCTGGCTCAATCGGCCATGGATTGCGGAGAAGGACTTCCGGCGAAATGGCAGCTTTCCACACAGGAAATGCTGGACATTCAGGAAGAGAACATCAAACAATTCCACAACACCAACGATGGGAAAATAAAGGTGTGGGTGGGACTGCGAACCATGTTCAATAACAGCAGCGAGCTGGTTTGTGGCAGCAAGGAACTGGCAGACAAGTACGGCGTCGGTATCCATATGCATGTGGCTGAGATTCCCGATGAAAACCTCTTCGTTAAAGAGAAATATGGTACCACTACCGTTGAACATTTGAATAATCTGGGTGTGCTTGATGAAAGATTCCTGGCTGTTCATACTGTCTGGCTGACAGACAGGGAAATCGATCTGTTTGCCCTGCACAATGTCAAGGTCTCTCACAATCCGGCAGCGGCCATGAGGGTTCTGGGTTTTGCAGAGGTTCCGAAAATGATGCAGAAAGGGATCTGTGTATCCATTGGAACAGATGGTGCTCCTTCCAACAACCGTATGGATATGTGGGATGAGATGTATCTCGCTTCCCTGCTGCAGAAAGTACGTTTTCTAAATCCTGAGCTGATGCAGGCTGAAAAGATACTGGAAATGGTCACCATTAATGGTGCCAGAACCCTGCTACAGGAGGATGAAACCGGTTCACTGGAATCCGGGAAGCAGGCGGATCTCTGCATTCTGGACCTGAACCACATCGGCAGTATCCCTTACCATGATCCCATCGCCAACCTGGTCTATGCCAATCACTCCAGAAATGTGACCGGAACCATGTGTGGCGGGAAATGGCTGCTGAAGGATGGAAAGGTTATGGTAGTCGATGAAGAGGGGTTGATTCAAACAGCAAAAGCCCACGCAGCTGATATTGTAAAAAGAGCCGGCATACACCTTCCTGCAAGATTCTAGTAGCTAATCTCCCGTTCCGGCGACTGAAATACAACTTGATTCAACATTCCATCGGCTCTGGCAAAGCCAGTGGATTCTCAAAATAGGAAGATGCCTTTTCGAGCAAACTGACCACGGATTTTAAATCGCACAAACAGTGATAAAAGCAACAGTGAGAAAATAAAAAGATACTGCAGGTACCAGATATGGTTTCCCATTCCCCAGAGGGCAAAGTTTCCTTAACCTGTTCAGGCATGACGCATGGTTAAATCATCCCTTAAAATGCCCCTTGAACTCACTTTGCAGATCATGTAAAGTGCCACCAAAACTGAATGTCGAAAGTTCACTCGGAGCGTGATTGATCTGCTCATTTGTCCGCAAGCGCGATTCTGGCAAGGCCAGCCTGCGGGAAACACCTGCAGGTGTTCTGCTGGTCTGTCACGAGTAGATTGTCTTACCCTTTTCCCCGGTTTTTGTTGATGCCAGTCTGCTCCTGAAAACGAGAAGAAAATGGAGGGTTGAATGAAGAGAATACAACGGACCATCAGCGATGGAGGCAGGTTGCTGGTGAACAAGCTGGATCCCGGTGTATTTGTGGTCGAAATTCCAGAGATTAACCAGAAAATCAGCCTGGGTCAGCCGCCTGATGCTGTGAAACGGCTTCAACAGGTTGGCTATTCCGGTGATAATGCTGTTGATCATTTTGTTTTGCCCGACTCCAAGATTCAGGACGATGCCATTTCGTGGAATCTGGTTGAATTTCCTGTGCTTTACGCCCTCTATCTGAAGCAAGTGAAAATCAACGGGAAGTTAGTCCCCTCTTTTTTCGCAGGGGTTTACCCGACCCTGATCGGACTGGAAAACGATGTGGAAAATGCGTTAAAAATGATCAAGTTCGGAAATTATGGTGTTGACAGCCTGGAGGAACTGGATGGTCTGGATATCCCGGTGAAGACCCGGGATGCCTTGAGGCTCGAGATCTGCGGTCTGGCTGTTGGAAACGAAATCAGGGACAGCCATAGTTTTATTCACTCCAAGCATCTTGTGGAAAATCCAAAGAGCGAAAGGGAGTTCAGTAGGCTGGAGTCGGGTGTCAGGGTTGGCCGGGTGGGTTACAATACGTATCGGTTTATCTTTAAAAAAGACCATCTGGACGTGGATATCAGCCTGGGGGTGGACGAAAATTTCAGGGCTCCGGTTGAATACAAACACCTGAAGTTTCCAGTAACCAACTTTGGCATCTGGCATACAGGTGAGTATGATGGAATGGATCCATACTGCAGCTGCGCCCACACCAGTATCATCAACAAATATGAACCGGTGTTGATTGATTATCCCTCAAACATGACGGATATCATCAACCACAACGGTCTCTCAAAACAGTCGATCAATACAGTCATTGCCACCCACAATCATGATGATCATAATGGTGCCATGGTTGAGCTGTTCAGACGCAACCACCCTTGTAATATCATTACGACAGAGCCGGTCAAACACTCACTGATCCGGAAACTGGCTGCGCTGGTTGATCTGCCAGAGTCGACAGTATCCACGAGTTTCAACTGGATTCTGCTGCCATTCAGAAAGGACAAGCCCTATCAGACTGAAGAGTATAACCTGGACGGACTGAAAATCACGGGCCACCTGAGTTGTCACAGCGTTCCCACAACTGTCTATACCTTTTCCATCAATTATGATGGGTATGAATATACCTACGGTCACTTCCTGGACATAGTTGCCTTCAAGCGGATGCAGATGCTCGTGGACGACGGCTGGATGCCCAAACAGCACCTGACCCACCTTGATCGGGTTGTCCGCAAGCGGAAATACAACCTGATCAAGTATGATTCCGGCTGTGCGTCGGATGCCGCTATTCCTTTTACGGTTCACGGTCAATGGCAGGATCTGGAGAATTCTGCCACTGAAAAGTCGTTTCGTGTCTTCACCCACGTCAATAAAAGTCAGCTTGACCCCGATTACGAAAAGGAAGGACGATTTGTGGAGATTGGAGACCTGGATGCAGCAATGAGAATCAGGGATGATCGGATCATTCATTTTGGCAAGGGATTAAATCCTGCTATCAGTTTCTACACAAAGGCCTACCAAATGGTTCTGGATTATTTTATCAGCTTAATAGGCAGACCGTCTGATGAGAGAAAACTGAAGTTGATGAAACATTATGCTTACGCATTTGCCAATTCACCCAAGCAGATCGATCCCAATATTGGCTCTTTTCTGATAGAGCAGGGCGAAAAAAGTAGTTTTGTCTACATTATCGTCAGGGGGAGAGCTGAAATCAAAACCTTTGATAAGGCGGGCAACCTGATATCGAAATCCAGTGCAGGGGATGGAGAGGTTATCGGAGATACTGGTGTCATCGCAGACCATGCCCGCATGGCTTCGGTAAAAACCATCAATCGCCTGACCTATCTGGCCATTCCGGCCAGCCAGTTTATGGACGCCATGAACGCCCTGAATATCACTTACGAAGGACAGTTCAAACAGATGTTTGAAAGACGTGTGTTTTTTCAGTCTGCGGGGATGGTAGCAGACAGCGTATCCACCATTGTTCTGAACCAGATAGGTAAAAGCAGCCGGATCCAGCGAATGAAAAAAGGAGACCGACTGATAAACAAGGGGGACAGCGGTGACAATCTTTTTGTGGTACTGGGAGCTGTTCAGATGACGGTTGGCAAAAGGAGGCAGAAGGTAGAAGGACCAGCCCTGGTTGGAGAATGTGAATTTTTTTTAGCCGACAGCGAACTCCTGCCCGTTCGGCTCCATTCCGTTATTGCATCAGAGGCGATGGACGTTCTGGAACTGGATGTCGAGGTGATGCGCAAGGTGCCTGTTATTGTGGATAATATCAGGCGGATCATTCGCCAGCGGCGGTTGACCATATACCAGGACCTGGAACAGATCGATCGGAAACTCTGATTCTGCTAAAGGGTTGCACTCTCCCGGCCTTTGACGAAAGCCATCAGGCACAGGGCGACTGCTGCCATGGCAATGTTGATGAAGAAGGCATGGTCATACACCCCGGTTTTATCTCTCAGTACCCCAGATATCCAGTGAGTAGCAATGGCTCCGGAACCATAAAAAGGGGTCCAGGCACCGATGACGGTTCCCATGTGCTCCCTTGGAAAAAAGTCCCCGGCACAGGCGCCGTAAATGGGAAAGGTTACCCCGTAAAATACCGCCATCCATCCTACCATCAGGTAGAGCATCAGCCAGGAACTTCCAGCAAACAACAGGCCGGACAGGGCCAGGACGATGATGAAATTGGAGAGCAGAATGATCTTTTTTCGGCCCCAGATATCGGAGAGGGGGAGAATGATCAGCACACCCGCCAGCTGGCACAGTCCATGGATGGTGGCCAGAAAGCTGGATGTCTCCAGAGAAAACCCTAATTGGTGTCGTGCATAGTCGACCATGAACGTCGTGGTGCCATATAAAGCGTAGGCAATGGCAAAGTAGGAAAACCCAATCAACCAGAAATTGCGGTTCTGAAAAATCGCTGACCGGGGGGGCGATCCAACAATCACAGCTTGGTCACTCCCGTTTGCTACCACACTCTCCTTCTCTCCCCATGGTTTGTAACCGGCTGATGCAGGATCACTTTTCAACAGCAGCAGGTTGACCAGCACCATGACCGCTGCCATCACCCCCAGCAGATACCAGGCATATCGCCAGTTGAGATGCAGGACGATCAGCGGAAAGGCTGCTCCCATGGTGGCGAACCCGAGTCCGAATCCTGTTGACAGGATCCCCAGCGCCAGTCCCTTTTTTCGAAAGGCAAACCAGCGTTGAACCAGGGTAATCACAGGTGTCCACATGCCGGTAGCCCCGATTCCAACGAGTGCGAAGTAGAGAGAGGCGGTCAGCAGGCTGTCTGCGGTTCCCATCAACCCGACGCCAAGACAAAGGAAGAGGCAGCAGACCGTAATCACCCGCCTGGCCCCCAGTCGATCAGTCAGGTATCCGGTAAACGGTGTCAGAAAGATGTAGGTAAGGAGGTAGGCGTTGTATATCGTGCCACCGTCGGTTCTGTCCAGCTTCAGGTCGCGGATCATTTCCGGGAGCACCACTCCGTAACCCAGACGAATGGAGTAGTTGATGAATAGATTGACAAAGCAGACGCCCAGGATGATCCAGGCCCAGTGGAACTGACGGTGAGTTGTCATATTAATGGTTTTGACGAAGAAACGGTTGATGGTGGTTCGGTTTGATCACCACCAGTTCAGGACGTCTTCGGCGAAACCCAGCATATTTTCGATGGACAGTTTTGTTCCGTTATCCAGGATAAGATGTCCTGAGAACAGGCCGAAAACCTGATGCTGAGCTGACTTGATCAAACCCAGGTTTATGGCTGAGTTGCGATCGACAATGGGAGTCATGGTCATCTCAAAACGGTTATCGTTGCTGGTGAATTGCCAGGGTTGCATAAAATCGTTGCTGTTGAAATGAAAGGTGACCTCGTCCAGCTTGTGGGCTCTGCCATTATAAAACAGCATGTTCTCGGTTGCCGGGGATCGATCGCTGAAGCCATATCCGATGTTCCATCCGATGGGGATACCGTCAAGCAGACCGGATGCGGATCCCCAGTACCACTGGTTTTTATACGTCCAGTTCCCTCTTCCCCAATCCAGGACCCCAAAGCTATTATCCGGCTGGAACGGGTAGTGTTTCTCTCCAATGGTCACGTTACCAATAGCGGGCATACAGTTGACCTTGTGGTTATAATAAAAAGCCCGGCGGTTTTCCTCCCAGGATGTGGCGATGGCCATGCTGTCCATCTTCGGATCCTGTCGCAGGGTGATTTTTCCTTTAAGCCCCTTGTCTCCGTTTGTATCTGTAAAACCAGGCACATCAAATTCCAGAATCCGTTCACCATCAGCTACATTTATCTGGAGATTGATTTTTTTGTCTTTAAAAAGGCTGGTTCCTGATTCTGAGGAGGGTGGCAGGTTTGTCTTTCCCCTGGGGAGGATGGTCAGGGTGTCAAGCTGAACGGATGTGCCTTTTTTGAAATCAAGCCAGCAGACGGCTACCAGCCCGATATAACTCAGGTCAGATACGGTGAATGTGATGCCGTATCCCAGTTCCTGGGAGAGAACAGCATAGTAGTCCCACTCCTTGATTCGGTGCCAGGCGGCTTTGATTTTCCTACGGTCGTATTGCCACAGGGGCTGTGTGGCATAACCTATCTGGTTTAGTGTCCCATCTTCCTTTAGCAGATCACACGATTCAATCACTTCCTGTTGCGTTCCCATACCCCTCGCTGTTGAGTCGTTTGTTTTGGTACATTGCCGTTTATCATAATATGGCTTCTACGTTCTCCTGCAAAATCTTTTGTTTAAACGTCTCTGAAATCTCGGCATTCTGCAGTGCTGCAATTGTTTCATCAAAGCTGACAAGCGGGTAGTCCGTGGCGAACAGAACCTTGTGCTCGGCATCATACTTCGTATAGGCATCCCATGGCATATGATTGTAAAGATTGGTATAGGCGGAAATATCAACATAGACATTCTGGTGACGCACAACCAGAGACCAGGCCTCCCACACCCATGGAAAACCGCAGTGTCCCAAGACGATTTTCAGGTCTCTGAATTTGTGTGCCACCGGTTCAATCAACATGGGGCTTCCAAGCCTCGCATCGGAGTCGGGATGTGACATCTGGTGGGAACAATGCGTCCAGACAATGATACCCAGATCCTGGGCCATCTGCCACAAAGGATCGTGTCTGGGATCTGAAAAGTCGAAGTGTTGAACAGGCGGCACCAGCTTGAGTCCTCGGCAACCCAGTTCTTCCACAGCGTATTTCAGCTGGTCGACTGCTGCCTGTCCCATATTGGGGTCCACACTGGCAAAGGGAATGAATCGTTCTGGATAAGCGGCGGCAAGCCTTCCTACATCTTCGTTGGTAACCAGTTCAACGCCATAACGGGTGGTCAGGTTCATTGCCACTATGCAGGCCTTATCGATCTTGTTGCGATCCATGTCGGCGATGATATTTTCAACAGTATTGTGTTCAAAAAGCAGCGCCAGACCGGACTTCAGGGCTTCCATTTTCTTAGGATTCCGCTGCTCTTTAAACATGCGCTCAAAGGCTACTTCAAAACCAGGTGTGACGGTAATCTCTTTACAGAACGGATGAACATGAATGTCGATAATCATTTTTTTCTCCACTTATATGGCGAAACTGAGAAACAGTTTTATTGTGAAATCATTGGGAATAACAGGCACAATAGTGCATAGCGCCATCAATTGTCAACAGCTCTATACCTTGCTGAAGTCTGTAACCTATTGAAATACAGGGTAGCACGTCGGTGATGACAGAACCCCTTAGCTGATGTAGAAAGATCGTAACGATTCGTCAAATCCAGATTGTTTCGTGCCAAAGTCCCACCAATGTCAGTGTGTATGGGAACGTAAACGGCCTCGTTTAGCAGTTGTAGAGACCTTTCGTCCGATTGAATTCTGGCCCGCACGGACAATACGGCTGGACTTTTCGGCCAATCTGGATAATGGTAAAGAAGAACTCGGGAAACCGGAGTATAAAATTATCAATTATCAAACAGGATTTTACCATGTTACTGAAAGGAGCGGCTCAACAGCTGGCGGAAATGATGACCGGGTTGAGTGGAGAACACTATAACAATGAGTGGGCCTTTGGATTGGAGTACGAATTGTGGAACGAGATCACCGGAAATCAGGACCTGCTTTCTGATGAAGAGGTATCCAAGCTGAAAGAGACTTCTGAGTGGTGTGAAGGCTGGATTACGATGGCCTACCTGGATGGCAGGGAGCAGCTGACCTTCGTGGATCTGGATCGCTGGCGCGTGCAATACGACGATAACAAGCCCTTTTAGATACCCTTCTCTATCCTGTCCCACCCTGATGGATGAGGCGGTATCGGACAGTCGCCTTCGGGTCTTCTTGGGATATTTATTGCTTTTTCTGAAAGTATCGTTCCAGTCGTCCAGCCCCCAACGAGCAGGTGAAGGTCAGGCAGAAATACATTACCGTGATTGTAATCCAGGTTTCGAAGGTCAGGTAGGTGGCCGACATCAGCTCCATTCCCTGAAAGGTGAGTTCCTGTATTGAAATCACAGACACAATGGCTGAGTCCTTAATGACAGAAATGAACTGACCGGCAAGAGCCGGCAGAATGATTCGAAACGCCTGGGGCAAGATCACGTGCCGGTATTTGTCCGCAGCAGTCATCCCCAGTGAATCAGCCGCTTCCCACTGTCCCTTTGGAACAGCATCCAACCCTGCCCTGAGAATCTCAGTCATGTAAGCCCCCTCATATAGAGCCAGAGTCAACATGGCAGACAGAAACTCGGGAAAACGCTCTTTTGAGGCAAACAGGATTGACAGAAAATACTGGGTACTATCTGATCTGGTGGCAATGAAGTGTGGCACGTCCAGCCTGGCCATGATCTGATTGCCCAAGAAAAAGTAGAAGATAAACACCAGAACCAGCGGTGGCGTGTTACGGACCAGTTCGACATAGGACCGACCCAGAAGCCTCAGGTAGAGGCTTCTGGAACGCAGGACAATGGCCCCAATTGTTCCCAGTACCAATCCCAGCAAAGAGGACCAGATACTGAGGCGAATGGTTGTCAGAAATCCGGTCACCAGCAGGTTGGGTACCCAGCTATCCGTGGCCGCATCGAATCGGAAAAAGTACTGGGGGATGACAGGCCAGTTCCATTGATAGGTAAATGCAAAGAAAGCGGTGTTAACCAGGTATGCCCCGCCGCTAATCAGCAGCAGGATCAATACCAGATCCAGCGCATTCAATCTAAGTTTTTTTCTGGTCAATGGGAATCTCACTATTTTATCTGGCTTTCCCATTCCCTGGTTTCAAACCAGTAGTGTTTGGTGTCCGCCAGCCAGCCTTGAGCTTCCTTAACCCGTATCCAGCTGTTGAAAAAATTTATCAGGTCGTAGTCCCCCTTTCGTAAGGCAAATCCAATCGGTTCCCGTGTGAAGTTTCCCTGGAAGGGCACGAAGAGGGTATCTGCATACTTGATCGCCTGGAAGGCGGGGAGGGGAGAGGAGGCCACAACAGCATGTACCCTGCCTGAAAGCAGTTCCTGTATAGCCTGGGACTCATCATCAAAGAGTTTTAGTTGTGCTTTGGGCATGACTTTTTTTGCTGCTGCGGCAGCACTGGTACCGATTCTGGCCGCGATGGTTACAGAGGTCTTGTTAAAATCAGCCAAGCTGCTATAACCCTTTGCCTTCACCTTATGAGCGACAATGGACATACCAGTATAGTCATAGGGTATCGAGAAGTTGACCTTGAGGTTACGACCCGGCAGAATTCCCATCCCGCCGATGATAACATCAAATTTGCCTGTCAGCAGTGCCGGAATAATTCCGGACCATTTGGTGGGAACAAAATCAATGTTGACTCCCAGGTCTTCAGCCAGTTGCCTGGCAACGTCTATTTCAAAACCGATCAGCTTTCCGGTCTTATCCTTCATCGCCCATGGAACAAAGGTTGACATGCCGACTTTTAAAGTGCCCCGCTTGACGATGGTATCGAGGTGAGATTCCGCCATTGCCTTCTTGGCTGAATTTTCGTTCTTTTCCGGGCCACAACCTGCGATTGTAAGCCCCAGAGCCAATCCAATGACTAACACAATCCATTTTCTAAAAACCATGCATCCTCCTGTTCGGGTGAGAAATAAAGGGTGTAACTATTCGCCTCCCCTCCGGAAATGTGGTGAACAGTTACCAGCGGTAACGATTTAATGGCCGCCACGCCAAAGAAAGATTTGTCATAACCCCGGTGCTAAATCATCGTCTTTTTTTCCAGTAGGCGAACCAGGACAGAGAGTGTCAGCGTCAGCGAAAGATAGAGCGCTGCAACCGTCAGCCAGATTTCAAATGTCAGAAAGGTTTCGGCAATAATAGCCTGCCCCTGCATGGTCAGGTCATAAATGGCGATGACACTGACAAGCGCCGAATCCTTGATCAGAGAAATTGCCTGTCCGGTCAACGGTGGAATCATCATTCGAAAAGCTTGTGGCAGAATCACGGAACCATAGGCTTGAAATCTGGACATTCCCAAGGATGTGGCTGACTCCCATTGCCCTTTGGGAATCGCTGTAATGCCGCCGCGAATAATTTCGGATGTATAAGCCCCCTCAAACAGGCTTAAGGCAATAACGGCTGATGTAAAGGCACCAACCTCGAAAATGGGTGCCAGGACAAAGTAGAAAAACAGAATTTGAATCAGCAGAGGGGTATTACGAATGGACTCAATATATATTCCGGCTACCCAGCGGGCGACAACCGAGTCAGACAGTTTCAGCAGGGCTGTGACCAGGCCGATAACAGAGGAGAGGAGGAGACTGATGATGGAAATTTTGAGGGTGATCATCACCCCCTGTAGCAGAATCCCTGCCACCAATCCATTTTCCCCTGATTTGAGAAGATAACGGCCCACGCGATACCACTGCCACTTGTAGCCCAGCTGAGATGAATTGGATATCAGAAACACAACCAGCGCTCCCATGGTCAGCAGGTACATCAACCATGCCCCCCGGGACCCGGATAGCAGAACCGCCAGGGGTCGTCTGAGCCATTGCTTAACTTTACCCATGGCTTTCCCGGCACAAGTGGGAACCGGTTCGGAATAAATCGATCAGGGCTCTCATCGGCTGTCTGTCTGACATGTCAGTTTCCACGTTTTGGGACCCCGAGCGGTTTCGATCCAATAGGTTGAAACAGTCGGTTTTCTAAAGAATCAGGTTTTTCGCAAAATCGGAGAGTTGATCTATGGTAGCGCATTCCACCATCTGCGTACAGATGGGTTCGTAATCCAATATGGCGCTGGAAGGCGAGTACCAGTATTGTTTCTCTTCCGGATTCAGCCAGATTGTCCGGGCGGCTTTTTCCGCCATCTGCTTCAGGTATTCCGCTTTTGGATTGTTATGGTTATTCAACCCGTCACCCATGATCAGGAGAGTGGTGTCTTTGTTGATAACATTCGGGTAGTTATCCAGAAAGGATTTGAAAGCGCTGGCGTAGTTTGTCAATTGACCCATGCCGATATTGTGGGTTTGAACGGCTTTTTGCAGGGCCACATCAAGCGGGTGCTTGTTAAAGAAGTGCGAAATTTCGTATGTGTTGCGGATAAAAACAAAGGAGCGGATCTTTGAAAAACGGTTCTGCAGCCGATAGAGTAATAGAAGCATAAACTGGGCTGCAAATGCCACGGACATCGATATGTCGCAAATGGCGATGATCTTTCCTTTTTTTCGCTTGGGGGTCTTCATCCGCACATTGAAGGGCACGCCACCATATTTCATGGAGGAGCGGATCGTATTTTTAATGTCTATATGCCCCTTCGACGATCTTTTTCGTTGCCGTGAGAGTGCATCTTTCAGCTTCTTGGCGATTTTTTCAACCTCTCCCTTGACCTTTTCATGTTCGTCCAGGGTCAGCTTATCAAAACTGATGGTGGAAATCGTTCGCTGTTTTTCCCAGGGCAACAGTTTCTGGCGACCATGGCTTTTGATCGGCTCCTGCTTCATCAGGGTGGCCGCCTCCCTGAGACGATCCACCAGAAATTCGCTCAGCGTTTCCCGCTGTTCCTTGGGCATGTGAAAGGAGGTGGCAGCAAAATCCTCGGCGGTATCCACCAGCAGATTGATACGCTTGATAATCTCCTTTCTGACCTTATCCTTGCTCATGCCTGAGCCGGAAGCTATATCAATTTCCACCTGCCGGAAGGGAACCTTGTCCCCGATGTTCTCCATCAGCTTTAGAACGTCCCCTTCGAGGTAGTCGGCGATGATTTTTAAGACATAATTGCCATCCTGACGCAGCTGGTCTGCGAATTCACCCGCCTGCATTCGAAAGGTGGTATCTTCATGCTCAAATTCCAGTGGTGTCTTGTCCTCGAAAAACCGTTTGAAATACCTTGCGAATTTCTCGCGCTCTTCGATGTTCTGAACCAGGCAGGCCTCCATGGCACAATAAAACTGCTCTCTTTTAACCGGATTGACCCATTCCAATGCGGCAATGGCATTGTTCAAAGTAGAGGTGGAAACAGAAAAACCCTCATATCTCAGGTAGTTGGTAAAACGGAGCATCATGCTGATCATGCCACGTCTCCGAGTATCTTGTCCGCGGCTTCCAAGACTTGATCCATGTCGGTTTTATACTTGGCGATAATCCCCAGGGTTTTTTTCAGGTCCTCAGGGGTGATTTCATCCACCTGGAGCGTTAGCAGGGCACTGGCCCAATCCAGGGTTTCCGAGATGGATGGCAGTTTCTTGATCTCCAGCTTTCGTATCTCATGTATGGCATTGACCAGTTGTTTCACCAGTTTTTGGGAAAGCTCTGGAAACTTGGACTCCACGATTTTCGTTTCCAGCTCCGGGGAGGGGAAATCAACGTAGAGGCTCAAACATCTTCTTTTTAATGCGTCACTCAAATCCCTGACATTATTTGATGTCAGAAAAACTACAGGGATCTCCTTCGCTTTCTGGGTACCCAGCTCAGGAATGGTTATTTCATTAGTGCTCAGAATTTCCAATAGATACGCTTCGAATTCGGGATCGGATTTGTCGACCTCATCAATCAGCAGTACTGGTATTTTATCACATCGGATCGCCTTCAGCAGCGGACGCGGCAGCAGAAAATGGTCAGAAAAAAATGCATCTTCAAGTTTCATCAGGCGCTCAATGGACTCGTCCAGGTCTTTGGCGTCTCCGACGACATCGTTGATCTTTTCCTTCAGTATCTGGGTGTAGAGAAGTTGCTTTGCGTATTCCCACTCGTATATGGCCTTGGTTTCATCGAGGCCTTCGTAGCACTGCAGTTGGATCAGTTCCAGGTCCAATGACCTGGCCAGGCATTTCGCCAGTTCGGTTTTCCCAACTCCTGCCGGTCCTTCGACCAGGATAGGCCGTTTCATTTTGATGGCCAGGTAGACAATGGTGGATATTTCCGTTGAGCTGATATAGCCCTGCCCTTCCAACAAAGCTGTGACATCTTCAACGGAGTTGATATTGAGTTCCATAGTTCGATCGCTTATTCAAAACAATAACAAAAAAAGAAGCCGTGTTCAGAGGACACGGCTTTAAGTGAACCCCTTTTTGAAAGGGGGTATTCCATGTTTTTCCCTGTGAACATCATGCTGCAGGGAGGTTGCCGGGTTTTACTTCCGAAACACCCGATAAACAAAGGTTGTGTATCCTATTACAATCGGCATCCCTATCAAGGCCATGATCAGCATGACGGTCAGAGTGAGCTGACTGGATGAGGCATTATAAATTGTCAGGCTGTATTCCGGTATCTGAGCAGGCACCATATTCGGGAATATGGTGGCACCCACAATCAGGAACATGGAGGCAATCATCAGGGATGAGGATAAAAAGACTCGAAAATTGTGCTCTTTTTTTAGAAACACCGGCAACAGGACAATGGCGCCCAGCAGCAAAATAACGGCCAGGTACCCGAAAACGCTGCTAAAGAGCATCCCAATTTTTGATATATCCACGATAGCTGTGACAACGGTTGTCAGCACAATGAATACAATGAACAACATCCAGCTCTTTTTGATCCAACCCTGGGCTGATGTGTAAAGTGTCCCGTCCGTTTTCAGGAGTAAATAGGCAGCTCCCTGTGTGCAGAACATTAAGACACCTGTCAGACCGACAAGTAAGGGAACAGGCCGTAGCAGTGTAAAAAATGAGCCGGTATAGTTCATCTGGCCGTCCAGTGGAATTCCGATGAAAATATTTCCGAGAGCTACCCCCAGCAGCAAGGTAACCACCAGGCTGGAAATGGAGAAAGCCTTGTCCCAGAAATTTTTCCAGGTAGGGTTGTCAACCTGATTCCTGAACTCAATGGAAATGGCCCGGAAAATCAACCCGACCAGTAGGAGCATCAGAGCCAGGTAAAACCCGCTGAACACTGTTGCGTAAACGTGGGGAAAGGCTGCGAAGATTGCGCCACCCCCTGTCAATAACCAGACCTCGTTCCCGTCCCAGAAGGGGGCAATGGAATCATGAATGGCTTTTTTATCGGCCTCACTTTTGGTGAAAAGCTGCAGGATTGCTACTCCCAGATCAAAACCATCCAGAATCGCGTATCCGACCAGCAGCACGCCAATCAATAGAAACCAGGTAGTATTTAAATCCATTTTATCTCCTTAACAATGATATTGTTTTTGTCATTTCAGTTTGTTCTGCCAGTATGAGCAAATGCGCGTTACAGGCTGTTAGTAGCCACCCTGTGACGCATCAGGTCCTTTTTTCATCTTCTTGGATATAAGGAAGACAAACAGGCCGAACATAATGGTATACAGTGTACTGAAAAGAATAAGAGAAAATAGGATTTCGCCTGCTGATACCACAGTGGATGTTGCATCAGCTGTCCTCAGTTCATGATAGACAACCCACGGCTGTCGACCAACCTCCGCGGCGATCCAACCCATTATATTGGCGAATATGGGAAGTGGAATGGTGGCGAGCATCAACAGTTGAAACCATCTGGCCTCAGCTATCTTGTCCTTCCAGCTCAGGATAACCCCGATCAGCGCTATCAGCGCAAAGTAGAATCCCAGACCTACCATCACCCGGTATGAGAAGAATGGTATCATCATGGGGGGCAGGTCCTCTTTTTTAAATTCGTTCAGCCCCTTGACCTCAAAATTGGGATCGAAGTCGATCATGATACTGAGCAGTGACGGGATGGAGATCTCATAATCAATCGTCTGTTCTTCCACATTTGGTATCCCCATAATAACCATCGGGGCATGCGTAGTGGTTTCATACAGGGCTTCAAAAGTTGCCATTTTCTCGGGCTGGGTATGGGTGACTTGCACCGCATGGATATGTCCCAGTTCAATTTGCAGTATGGAGGTGATCAGCGCAAAAATCAGGGCAATTTTGATTGATTTCTTAGCGAAGACCAGGTGCTGCTTTTTATAAAGGAAGTAGGCGCTCAGCCCAGCAACGAAAAATGCACCGGCGGTCCATCCACCGACCAGAGCGTGCGTAAATCTTGGAATGGTGGAGGGGTTAAATATAGCAGCAAAGAAATCGGTCAGTTCCGCCCTGCCGTTCACTATGGCATAGCCGGTTGGGGTCTGTTGCCAGGAATTGGCGGCAATGATCCAGAATGCTGACATTGTAGAGCCGATCATCACCATTAAAGATGAAACAAAATAGGTTTTCTGTGAAACCTTTTTTTTACCAAAGACCAGAATCCCCAGGAAGGTGGATTCCAGGAAGAACGCGAAAATGCCTTCTGCTGCCAGTGGCGCACCGAAAATGTCCCCAACGAAACGAGAGTATCTCTCCCAGTTGGTTCCAAACTGGAATTCCATCACGATTCCAGTGGCAACACCAACGGAAAAAACCACGACAAATATACTGATCCAGAACTGAGCGATCTTCTCGTACAGTTCATCATTCGTCTTTAGATGTAAGCCAAGGAAAATAGCGATTAGCGCTGTCATTCCGAGGGTGATGGGCGGAAAAATGTAGTGGAATCCAATGGTAACTGCAAACTGGATTCTTGCTAAAAAGACTGGGTCCATAACCGTTTTCTCCGTTTCAGGTTTGAAAATATCTCGGTTCTAGCAGTAATAATCAGAGTGCCCGGATGGATATCCGGGTGTGGCAGGCGTGTTTCCGGCGCAGTATGTGTCGCTGGCAGATTGATGCTGGCAACTCTTATCTCTCGGAAAAAGCCTGTTATTTTTGAAAGGCGGTTCCTATTTCAGCAAGAGTTCCGCCAATTGTTGACCGGACTCAAATGCAGCTGTCAGCTCGTCCTGGTCTGGTACGTACTCAATTTTATTGCCGGGAAGGGGGCATTCCCACTTCAGGTCTTCCATCAGTTTTTCCAACTCTGCCACAGATTGGCCTCCCCATCCATATGAACCAAACGCATATCCCATTCGGTTTTTTGGCTTTAATCCTTTCAGGTAAGCGGCAAACTCAGCCATGGTTGGCATCAGGCCGTTGTTCAATGTCGGAGAACCCAGCAGGATCAGCTTCGAGGTCAGGACATCCGTCATGATGTCTGAAATATGGTTAACCTTCAGCTGTCTCACCGTCACCGGAACACCGTTTTCCGAAAGACCCTTTTCCAGCTCCCAGGCTAACTTAGCAGTGGAGTTCCACATGGTGTCATAGACAATCAGGGCTTTTGGCTCCACCTGATTTGCAGCCCATTTCCGGTACTCCCCAAGAATATCCGTTATATGGGAACGCCAGATGACTCCGTGACTGGGACAGATCAGATCAATCTCAAGCGCCGCCAGCCCAGTCAGTGCTTTCGTAACCTGCTTGTCAAATGGTAGGACGATGTTGGCGTAGTACTTGGCCGAATCATTCTTCACCTGACTCCAGCCAATTTCGTCGTCATATCGTTCGGCGGATGCGATGTGTTGACCAAAGGCGTCATTTGAAAAGAGGATTTTATCTTCAGGAAGGTAGGTCACCATGGAATCCGGCCAATGAACCATCGGGGTATTAATGAACATCAGCGTTCGCTTGCCGATATCCAGCTTATCACCCGTGCCCACCACCTGGTAGTTCCAGTCTGTTTTGTAGTGGCGCTTCAGACCCTTCTCACCCTTCTTTGTTGTCAAAACGATGGCCTGGGGCGCCGCTTCCAATACCCTGGGGATAGCACCAGAATGATCGGGCTCCACATGGTTGGAGAGGATATAGTCAATTTTGGATGGATCGACGATCTGTCCGATTCGATACATCATCTGGTCAGTAAGTCCCTGCTTGACTGTATCGACCAGCACTATTTTTTCGTCAATGACCAGATACGCATTGTAGGTTGTGCCCTGCTGCGTCAGGTAACCATGAAAATTCCTGACGTTCCAGTCAATGGCGCCGACCCAGTAAATGCCTTTTTTGATTTCATGTGCGCTCATCGGGTTTAACCCTCTTTTTCAAATTCCTCTTTGCCAACACCGCAAAGGGGGCATTCCCAGTCGTCCGGCACGTCAGCCCAGGATGTACCAGGTTCGACACCATTATCAGGATCACCTACTGCCGGGTCATAAACATAGTCGCATGTGGTACAGATATACTTATCCATTGTCGTCTCCTCAATGAAATATCGTTTAAGATTGATCAGTCATACAGTGAAAAAAACAGGGAATAGAAGTCTTAATGTGCCGCTCCAAATGCTTTTGCGGCACGCACCATTGGAAATGATGTTCTAAGAAAGGACTGGTTGTTTGATTAAGCCGAATACCTTTTTAGCTGGTTAGTGATCACCTGAATGTGCTTCATCTCTTCCCTGATAATGTGATCAATTCGTTCCTTTCCTTTGTCTGATGGAACCATGTCTTTCATGCCAAGATAGAAAACAATTGAGTCTTTCTCGGCTACGATGGCTTCCTTCAGCACTTCTATCACTGAACTGGTGTCGATTTCCTTTTCGTAAAATACGCGTGAGTCTGCCAGCGCCTGAAGATACATTGCTGTTTCTTCATTTGGATCAAATACAACGTCTTCTTTTTCCTTATCGGTGAGTTGCTCTTTCATTTCCTGGAACATTTTTTCATGACCGACTTCCATTTCTGCCAGTTCCAGCAGGAATGTCTTGATATCGTCACCCTGGACATCGTTGGCTGCTTTTGTATAGTACTGATATCCATTTCGTTCGATCTGTTCAGCCATTTCCAGAATTTCTTTTGCATTAAACTTATGATACATAACTGACTCCGTCATTAGTGCAACAGTTGTTGCTGAGGGTTGGTTTCTTTGGTAGCCGGCCATTTGGCCGGCATTGAAATCCTTATCCGAAATACCGCTTCAGTAAACCTGCAAAGGCAGATCCGTGGCGGGCTTCGTCTTTACACATCTCATGAACGGTATCATGGATGGCGTCATAATTCAACTGCTTGGCCCGGGTTGCCAGATCTTTTTTGCCCTGGCACGCACCATGCTCAGCCTCAACTCGCGCTTCCAGGTTTTTCTTTGTGTCTGCCCAGACAACCTCGCCCAATAGTTCCGCAAACCTTGAAGCATGATCGGCCTCTTCATAAGCAATACGCTTGTAAGCTTCTGCAACTTCCGGGTACCCTTCCCGATCAGCCTGGCGGCTCATAGCCAGATACATGCCTACTTCTGTACATTCACCTGTAAAATTGGCTCTCAGTCCTTCCAGGATTTCTGCATCAACGTCTTTAGCCACACCAATGACGTGCTCATCTGCCCAGGAAAGATCTCCTTCCTGCTTTTCGTTGAACTTGTCAGCTCCGGCTTTACATTGAGGACATTCCGCGGGAGGTTGATCGCCTTCATGAACATAACCACATACCGAGCATACCCATTTTTTCATTTGATTCTCCATCTTTACAGTTTAGTTGATTTGACTACAGAATTATTGCTTGAAAAGCCAGTTACCTGTTTTACTTGAACCAGCCTTTCCTGACGTGCTTGTCTCTTTCTGCTTCTGCCAGTTTCTTAATTTTGAAGGCAGAATCAAGCATCACACCATACAGCACCCCACATCCACTATCCTCTCTATCGATGTCTCCTGCGTTGGCAAGCCTGACCATTACTTCAACCAGCTCCAGTGTTTCCATGATGTTTTGATCACACTTTTTCACAATGACACGCCTTAGAGATTTCAGAAAAGACTGTTACCAGTCAATACCGGTTCCGTTAAAATTGGTTTCTTCTATCTCAAGTAATGTGCCAAACAGCGACAATAAAAACGATAAATCAAATATTACAATGTCTTAAATAAATAAGTGATGCCAGTTAATAGATTTTTTGAATCCCTGGCTGTTGATAGGCTTTCATTTTTGTCTCATGCTTTCCGGGACGATCTGGTTTAAAATGAAAGTGATCAGTTGTGAAGCGATTGTAATAAAAGACTAAAACATATTAAAAAGTGTCTCGCGGCAAATGATGAGACATACATGTCTCATGTACGATCCGGTTGCAGGTACTGGCTTAACGATTGTCGGGTAATGCCGATTAACTGGGCTGCTACCGTTCGATTGTTCTCTGCCCGTTTCATTGCCTCATCGACCAGCAGTCTCCTGATCTCTTTCATGGATGGTAGCTGGGTACCAAATGCCAGATCTGTCTGTTGTGGGGCTTTTGATACCGATACTGATTTTCCACCCCCGACTGCTCGCCTGAAGGAGTCTAGTGACATCACACCCGAGGAATGCTTACTGACGGCATCGTACACGAGCGATCTCAGTTCTCTGATGTTTCCGGGAAAATGATAGGTGTTTAGCAGGACGTATATCTCGTCCGGAACCGTCGGCTTTTTCTTGTCGAACTCCAGGGCTGCTTTCTTAAGGAAATGCTCAACCAGCACTGGCAAGTCCTCCAGTCGTTCCCTGAGAGGCGGAATATGGGTCTGATGGGCGCAGATCCGGAAATAGAGATCCTTTCTGAACTCCCCTGTCTCTTTAATCTCATCCAGGTTTCGATTGCTGGCAGCCACAATCCTGGCGTCCGTATATTCTGGTTTATCAGAGCCGATGGGGGTGTATTCTCGTTCCTGGATCAGGCGCAGGAGTTTTACCTGGGAGGCCATGCTGAGATCGCCGATCTCATCCAGGAAGAGGGTTCCACCAGCGGCTTTCTTGATTTGGCCGCCACGGTCTCGTTCGGCACCGGTGTAGGCTCCCTTGATGTGGCCGAAAAGTGTATCGGCAAATATATTATCATCCAGTCCGGCGACATTAACCGCTACAAAATCCCCCTTACGACCGCTCAAACGGTGGATGGCCTTAGCGATCAGGTCCTTACCAACCCCGGTTTCTCCAGTGATCACAAAAGGTTGAGAGCTGTTGGCAATAGCTTCCAGGTACTGGAAGATGCTGTTCATCTCCTCGCTCCGCGTCAGCAGGTCACTGAAGGCATCCGGGTTTTTCAGACCCTTTTTCTGTCTGCGTTTGTGAAGGATTGCGTTTTCGCTTCTCAGTTCACGTACTTCCACAGCACCACGAGCGGCAGCCAGAAGGCGTCCGGTATCCACAGGCTTTACGATATAATCCAGGGCTCCTTTCTTGATACATGAAACAATCGTTGAGACATCGTCGTTAGCTGTGACCATAATGACTGGTACCTGCGGGTGGTTCTGAATAATCATCTCAAGCAGGGTATCGCCGGTCAAGTGTGGCATGGACAGGTCGAGAAGTACAAAGGCAATGTCGTGCTGAGCCATGGTTGACAGTGCTTCCCGGCTGTCGTTTATGGGGATGATATTGGTGATGCCGGCCAGATTAAACGCTCGTGTCATCGCCTTGAGTACGACCTCTTCATCATCAATGAGCATAATGGGTAGATCGGTAATAAACGGTTTGTTCATATTCGTCTCAAGATTTGTGTTAGTGTTTCAAAAAATTCATCTCGGTTCTGAAAGGAGGTTGCCAAAAATTCAGTTCTGGCTGAGCAGCCCTGTTTTAGGATAGCAGTATCGTTTTTGCCGATCCATACAGCTTATTCTGTGTCCGGTCGTCGGACAGGCATGCGAATCGCGATCTGGCAAAATTCTTCCTCCTCGCTATTGATTTCGATTTCCATATCGAACTCCTTGACAATGCCGTGAATGATGGATAAACCCAACCCTGTACCCTGGCCGATATCTTTGGTTGTATAGAACGGTTCCATGCATCGTTGTGTAATTTCCTGTGACATTCCGATACCGTTGTCCCGGACCTTGAATATGACTGTCTCACCATCTTCAGACAGGTAGAGGTGAATGTCGATGGTCATCTCGTACCCTTCGCCGGCATATTCATTTTTCTTTTCAACAGCATATCTTGCATTGGACAAAAGGTTAACCACAATCTGTTCAAACTTCTGGGGGTCGAATTCAATAGTCGGCAAGTCGGGCTCAATCTGCTTATTGATCTTAATCTGATGTATCCGAAACTGCTCCCTGAAAAAAGAGAAGGCATCTTCAATGGGCTCTGCGATATCGATCTGCTGCACAAAGCCGGATTTTGGATGTGAAAACGCGCGCATATTCTTGATGATTTTCGTCGCCCGTTTGACCTGTGTGATGATGTCATCAACTGATTCAGACTCATCTGTTCCCGGTTCCTTGAAATCAAAATACATCTTAAGACCATCGGCCGCCAGTCGGATGACGGTCATCGGTTGATTCAATTCGTGCGCCATCCCGGAAGCCATTTCTCCCAAGGCAGTCAGCCTGCCGGTGTGTGCAAGTTGTGCCTGGTTTTCCAGTCGTTCTTCTGTGATTTTAAACTGGTTGATATCGATAATATAGCCGTGTAAAAAATCTATTTCTCCCGTCTTGTTTCTCAAAAACCGTGTTGAATCGAGTACCCAGACCAGGCTACCGTTTTTGTGTCGCAGGCGGTATGGGGCGTGCTCCAGGTATTCGACGTTATCGGCGGCGGCCTCCTCTTTCCGGATGGTCACACGCTCGAGGTCTCTTTCATCGATAATATCCTTGTAGCGGATCCTTTTTTCGAGGAAGTCCTCCGGTCGGTACCCCAGTATTTTTTGAATATTCGGAGAAACGTAATCGACGGCCCAGTCATCTGTATTCAGCCACTTAAATACCACGACAACCCCTTCCACAAAAAGGTCACGTTCATCCTTGAAAGCCTTTTCAATTTTCTTGCGACTGGATATGTCCATAAAGCTTTCAATCACACCGATCAACTCCCCTTTATTATCATAGTAAGGAGCTGCAGTCAGAAGATAGGGTGTCAAAATGCCATCACTGTTTTCCTTGTCCACCTCCATTTCATATTTTTCGAGCCCTGAGGATATTCTGGTCATCGCGCAGTTTTCGGTATTGCAGTTAGCGCCGCTGAACAGGTCATGACATCTAACGGACATGACGGCGTCTTTGGACAGTCCGGTCATTTTCAATAGCATATTGTTTACCCGGAGGATCTTATGATCCCTGTCGATAACACGGATACCGATGGCGGCGTTATTGAAGATCTGGTCTAACTCGGTGTATGTCTTATCCAGATCTAATTGGATCTGTTTTCGCTCTTCTATTTCTTTCTGGAGGTTTTGATTGATTTCCCCCAACTGTGCCGTTCTTTCTTCAACTACGGCCTCAAGGTGATCGCGGTGCTCCTTCAGCTGTTGTTCACTTGTGGTTCTGCGCAAGATTTCCTCTTGCAGCTGTTTGTTTTTACTGACCAGGTCCCGGGAATGTTTTTCGAGTAGCCATTTAACCTCTTCTCCATGGGCCTGCTCCTGCGGAATCCAGCGCCTGATCAGAATGCCGATGATCACAAAAGCGGCAAAGACATTCAAAAGCTTTGGAATGATGACCATGTAGGGCTGGATCAGGAAACTGTAGACCGACCTTGGCAAAAATCCCTGGAGAGATGTATACCACGCACCGAAGTAGATACTTTCAAACAGGGTGCGAAATGCTTCTATGGAGAGAATAATGAGCAGGGTGACGGTCAGGCTGGCTTTGATTGTCCCCGAACGAAGGCGAGAGAGGTAGAAATAGAGGATATAAGACCAGACAACGATCAAAATCCAATAGGTGACAGGTGTCAGAAACCTGAAGATGTCCATTTGCTGCGCCTTTGAGATATGTCCGTTTCCCTTTGATAAGGGAAATGCTTTGCCAAAATCGGATGGATCTATGGGTCTGAAGTGAACCGAAAATCTCAATATTTCAATATCATTCCAAACATGGGAGTGGATTGTCAATTTTCTTTATTATTCGGTAAATTTTGGGTCATTCAGATTGCATATGCTGACATTGGGCTGACATCTTGCAGCGTCTTAAGTGTTTATTATTTAATATGGGAAAACATAACATTTAAAATTGGTTACCATGGCAGGAAAACAAGGGCGTAAGATATCAAACGATGAACGGGGAAGTAAATATCCAGCGGAGGAGGCCTGCCTTCCCTGGCCGGAATTGATTCGGGGACGGCTGGTTAAGCGCTATAAACGGTTTCTGGCGGATGTTGTTCTGGATGATGGTCGCGAGGTAACCGCCCACTGTGCGAACTCAGGCCGTATGACGACCTGCAGTGAACCTGGCAGTCCCGTATATCTTTCGTATCACGACTCCCCTAAACGGAAATTGAAGTATACCTGGGAACTCATCGAAATGCCGACCTCTCTTGTCGGTGTGAATACCCTGGTGCCGAATCGGCTGGTCCACCATGCGATTCGGCAGGGTCAGCTCAAGCCTTTCAGGGGGTTTGAACATATCAAACCGGAGAAGAAGCTTGAAAGTGGCTCGCGTCTTGATCTGTTTCTTTGGAATGAAGAAGCGGACCGGTGTTTCATTGAAATAAAGAACTGTACCCTTGTGACCGACGGCGTTGCCTCATTTCCCGATGCTGTGACCACTCGGGGTCAAAAGCACCTGAGGGAGTTGCAGCACCTTCTGGACAAAGAGACCCGCTGTGCCATGGTATTCTTAGTGCAAAGGTGTGATGTCAATCGTTTTGAGCCGGCTGACTTGATCGATCCCGAATATGGCAGGGAACTGCGTAAAGCAATTGATAAAGGCGTTGAAATGTATGTGTATGACGTGAATATTACCCTTGATAGCATTGAAATTCGCGGCGAAATTCCCTTTCAACTTTAAATCGTCCAGTTTAAATTCGGTTTTATGGCGACAACCCATTTTATCGACGAATTGCTGAAGGTGAAAGGGGTTAAACCCATAACCGTAGTAAAAGTAGAAAAAGCTGCGGGGGTGGACGCCGTCAGTCGGAGACTGATATTGAGCAAACCAAGGGATCATACAAAAATAACTTGGCATAATCTGTCCGCAAAAGTCCTATAAAAAATGGACATTTTGCAGAAAGAATACCAAGTAATTTTTGAGCCGACCCTAAGCTCTTTGCACTCTGATCAGTTCTTGGCACGATTTTTTCAGTAAATTGTGAATACTGCTTCAGATATTGTTTGTTGCGCAAAAAAAAGGACAACCAGTGTCTGGTTTTCTTTAATAACCTGTTAACATTCTGTTGTTTTGCTAAAACGTCACGGAGAAATATATGATTGAGAAGAGAGAAGTGTATTACTGTGAGAAGTGTCACAACGTTGTTGAATCACTTTGGAACGGAGAGCCGAACCTTGCCTGTTGCAACGAGCCGATGAAGAAGCTGGAGCCCAATACAGTAGACGCTGCAGTGGAAAAGCATGTACCTGTGATTGAAAGAGATGGGAATCGTGTGACGGTTAAAGTTGGTGGCACCCCACATCCGATGCAGGCTGATCACTATATCCTGTTTGTTGAGCTGCTGGCTGGGAACAAGGTATACCGCCAGGATTTCATCGAGGGCGATGGCACAGCTGAAGCAACATTCCTTGTTGAAGAGCAGGACCTTAGTGCTCGCGCTTTTTGCAACCTTCACGGATTCTGGCAGTCAGCTTAATCCTATCCGGCAGCCCGGACTTGTTCCCGGCTGCCCACTTTATTTTTGAAACTCATTAACCAAAGGAAGGTCATATGGAATTTCAATCAATTGAAGATATCATTGATTTTGCCATTCAATCAGAGGTCGAGGCGGCCGATTTTTATCAGGCCGCATCTGAAAATGAAACGATCCGGGGCGTCGCTAAGAACCTGCAGGAGTATGCAGAGGAAGAGCGGAAACATGAACAGATGCTGAAGAATTTTAAGGAAAACTCAGAGAAAATGGCTGCGTACCAGTTTGAGAAAATCCAGGATATCAAGCGCAGCGACTACCTGGTAGAAATGGAATACCGTCCGGGGATGTCTTATGTGAATGTGATGCGCGTGGCCATGAAACGTGAGGAACAGGCCTTCAAACTATACGGAAGAATGGCAGAGGCGACTGATAATGCGGACTATGCCAAACTCTTCCAGATCCTGGCCCAGGAGGAAGCCAAGCATAAAAACTATTTTGAAACGCTCTACGATGATTATATGGCGACTCAGGGTGACTAGGTATAACCGTGTTATCCCCTCCCGGCTTTGATTGAATTGAGTTCCCGGTCTTTGGCCGGGATTTCAAGGTTTTCTTCCAGTGTCACTCCCGAAAAAAAACGAGCTTTCACGATCACCCACAATGGGTCACCGGATAAACCCCTTGTCATTTTGAGCAGGCTCCATTTACGATGGGGCTATTAGACTGTACAGGACGAAACTGTAAGCGGGGTGTACCCACGAACCACCCACATTTTCAGCTATTGCCTGCTGGACAGAATGATTGGTGGCCTCCGCGTCGGAAAAAAAGGATCCACTCAAACCCCATAGAAAAAATGGAAGAATACGATATTGCGGTCATCGGTGCTGGACCGGCCGGTGAAAAAGCAGCTCTTGAGGCTGCGACTCTGGGAGCAAAAGCGATTGTGATTGAGAAGGGGGACCGACCCGGTGGCGCTTCTGTCATCACGGGTACTATCCCCAGCAAGTCTCTCAGGGAAACGGTCAAATATGTGATGTCCTTGACACAGCGGGATATAAACGGGATCGATATCAGCCTTAATCAACCGATATCCGTCAAGGAGCTGATGCATCGAAAGGATGTGGTGATGACACAGCGGGTTAATCACATCATGGACACCTATGCTGAAAAAAATGTCGATTGTGTGTTTGGAGAGGCCTGCTTTCTGTCTCCGACTGAACTGATAATCAGGCATCCGGATAAGGATGATCGGGTGATCAAGGCGCATAAGACCATCATTGCTGTGGGGACGATTCCCTATCATCCTCCTGATATTGAATTTGACGGAAAGAGCATTCTGGATTCTGACACGATCCTGATGCTGGACGAGATTCCAGAGACCATGGCAGTTTTCGGTGGTGGTGTCATCGGTTGTGAGTACGCGTCAATCTTCTCCATTCTGGGGGTCAAGGTCAAGATGATCGACACACGTGGCACCCTGCTGAGTTTTATTGACCGCGAACTATCAGAATGGCTGGCCATCATTCTAAAAGAGTCTGGAATCGAATTGCTTCTTGGTGAGAACTATCGAAGCATAACCTCTGATGGTAAACGTGTCCGAACAGAATTGGTATCCGGAAAGATCATCGAAACAGATGCGCTGCTTTTTGCAAATGGGCGACAAGGAACAGCAGATAAATTGTGTCTTGAAAAATGCGATTTGGATCTCAACTCGCGCAATCAGTTGGATGTGAACGAAAACTATCAGACAACCCAAAGCAACATATACGCAATTGGAGATGTCATCGGCTTTCCTTCGCTGGTATCAGTCAGCAACGAAGAGGGGCGATTGGCAGCCCGCCATGCGGTTAATGGGACGGAAGTCCATCGTGTCGGAGGGGATATTCCCTACGGAATTTATACCATCCCGGAAATCGCCTTAATCGGGGCAACGGAGCAGGAGCTGATCGAAGAGAAGGCCCCGTATGAGAAAGGGGTCTGTCAGTTCGCAGACCTGGCTCGCGGTTTGATTATCGGTGATCGCAGGGGGATGTTGAAGCTGTTGTTTCATCGGGAGTCGCTTAATCTACTTGGGGTCCATATCTGCGGGCAATCAGCAGCCGAGCTGATTCATATCGGTCAGGCGGTTATGAAACTGGGCGGAACAATAGAGTACTTTCTGGAAAATGTATATAATTTCCCCACGTTGTCTGCAGCCTACAAGGTTGCAGCCAACAATGGCCTGAAAAAAATCAGAAATTGAAATATCTGAAGAGTCGGTTCCAGGACCGGAATTGAGGCAATCAGAAGCTGTGGAAAGGGATGTCTTCAGGGATATTCCTGCAGATAATCGGCCAGCTGGGGAAAGATCTTGTGGTTGGCTTTTGGAAACGGATAGGCGTCAACCTGATTAAAAGTGATCCAACGATGGTCAACAGGTCCATTCAGGCTTACCTGCCCGGATTGGTAACGACAGATAAACACCTCCATCACGATTTTAAAATGGGTATAGGCGTGCCGGATGACAGCTATGGATTGTTCAATCTCAATGTCCAGGCCGGTTTCCTCCCGCATCTCGCGTATGCACGCCTGCTCACTCGATTCTCCGGGGTTTATCTTACCCCCGGGAAACTCCCATAATCCCCCCAACAGTCCCTTTGGCTTCCTGAGTGTGATCAGTATCTTCCCCTTTTTCCGCACAATTCCGACCGCTATCTGATAGACAGGTACTGCGGGGCGTTTCAGACGGACGGGATACTGTCTGACAGTCCCCATTTTCTCGGATTCACAGAAGTATTGAACAGGGCAGAGCTGGCAGGCGGGTGAGGTGGGTTTACAGATCAGTGCCCCAAGTTCCATCATAGCCTGGTTAAAATCCCCCGGTTTTTTTCGGGCCAGTAATATATCAGCGGCTGACTGAAAGGCTCCCCTGGACTTCTCCTGGTTGACTGGCTGATCCATTTCAAACAGTCGGGATAACACGCGCTTGACATTACCATCCACCGCCGCAAACGGTCTTTGAAAAGCGATGCTTTGCACAGCCGCTGCCGTATAGTCGCCAACCCCGGGCAGGCTGATGAATAGTTGATGCTGGTCCGGCACCTTTGCGTTGTGTTCTGACACGACCTGACTGACAGCCCCGTGAAAGTTTCGCACCCTTGAATAGTACCCCAGACCCTCCCAGATCTTGAGAACCTCGTTGGGCGCAGCCGCTGCAAAGTCAGCCATGGTGGGGAAACGTTCTATGAAACGCTGGTAATAGGGAATGACGGTCTGGACCTGGGTCTGTTGAAGCATGATCTCGGAAATCCAGATATAGTAAGGATTCGAGGTTTCTCTCCAGGGGAGGGACCGCTGTTCTGTTTTGAACCAGTTCAGCAATGCGGTTCTGAATTTAGCAACTCTGGACGGACTCATGAGGTGATATCAGGGAAGCTGATAACCGGAGACTATGCAAGTAGCAAAGTTACCGGCTTGAACAGTAAGCGTTTTGGAATAGTCGTTCGGGGGATCAAAGCTCAAACTTTCGGAAATCTTCTTTTGGGACACCGCATTGGGGGCAGCACCAGTCTTCCGGTAGATCTTCAAATGATGTTCCGGCCGGAATTCCCTGATGGGGGATTCCGGACTCTTCATCGTAGGTATAAGCGCAATCCGGGCAAACGTATCTGATCATGGTAAACTGTGAGGTTATGTTGTAGTTAAGAACCGTGCCCTTGGGGCACGGATGAATCGTCGAAAGGCTCTAGCCGTCCAAGGTCGGTTTTTCGTATTGTGCAAACCAGTCGGCCGGGCTTTCAAAATAGAGCAGGGTTTCCTTCAGGGAGTTCATATGCTCCAGTTCCAGGTCTGCCAGAATGGTGAAAATCTTTTTTTCATCCGCAGAGTCTGCTTGCTTGATAAGGTCCCTGTAAAATTTATAGGCCTCATTCTCAAATTCGATGGCGATTTTAATGGCTTCCTTATCGTCCGCCGTGGCTGTATTGCTGGGGTTCACCTTGTCGATCAGTTCGTCAAGGACCTTCCCGACATTGGTTTCGTTTATGACAGCCGAAATGTCTCCGGGCCACGTCCCCTTTTCCTGTAACTTGTCGTGCAATTCTTTGAGATAGCGAGCATGCTCCTCTTCCTCTTCAGCCATGGTGGCAAACATTTTTTTACCGAGCGGGTCCCCGGATTTTTCACTCTGCTTCAGGTAGAAGTCCCGCTCTCTCATTTCGTTTTTCAGTGCTATCTCTATGGCTTTGATTTTGGATTCCATATCGACCTTCAGATGTTATAGTGAATAGTGAACAGTCCGCCGTCGATCTGCCTGGCGGTCTGAAAATTTAGAATGACGGTTACCACCCCGGCTGTCAGCCAAACGACAGGTGACGGTCCAGGTTTGAAGCGTTATACTGCTGTGACAGCAGGCTGCCCTCAGTCAGTTTTGGTATTCGATCCGTAAACGTTGGTCCCTCTTTTTGGTAGTAAACACCAATGGGAATCCGATCTTCCCACTCACCAGCCATGGTCATGGCGTTTTCAAAATTGTCAGGGACATAATTTGCTTCATAAAGATCATACACCTGTTTTTTATACCAGCCATGGGTGTTAACCTTGTTGTACGTTACACAAGGTTGAACAATGTCGATCAGCGATATACCCTTATGCCGGATACCGTCCTCAATCAGCCGGGTCGTATGTTCGCGGTTGTTTGAAAAACCACGTGCCACAAAACCAGCTCCGAGGGTCAGTGCTATTTTCAGCGGATTGAAAGGCTCCATGACGACCCCGTTTTTCTGGGTCTTCGTTACGAACCCTACCGGAGACGTTGGTGACGCCTGTCCCTTGGTTAACCCGTATACCTGGTTATTGTGTACCAGCAGGGTAATGTCGAGATTCCGCCTCACGGTGTTCATGAAGTGACTTCCACCCTCTCCATAACAGTCACCATCCCCGGAATTGACGACAATGGTCAGGTTATGATTGGCGATCTTTGCTCCGGTCGCCACCGGAAGTGATCGGCCATGAAGTGCATGAAACACGTTGCATTTAAGGAAATGTGGTGTTTTTGCCGCCTGACCGATTCCAGCAACCAGCAACACATCTTTTGGCGCCAGTCCGAGATTGGCAAAAGATTGCTTCATCGAGTCGAGGATACCAAAATTACCACAGCCCGGACACCACTTATTTTCAAAATCGTTGTTAAAATCCTGTGCGGTTACCATATGATTCTCCAGATAGTGTGTTATCCGATCAATGCCAGTGTCTCTTCAACAATTTCGCTGGGCAGGAATGGCCGTCCATCATATTTAAGAACGCTTCCGTCAAAAGAGAGCCCTGTCTGCTGTCGAATCAGCAGCCCGAGCTGGGCTGAACCGTTTAGCTCAACCATGATAAACCGTTTGGCTCGCTCCAACAGTTGCCTGCTGTCTTCTGATGGAAAAGGCCAGAGATCCGTATAGTGCAGACATCCCACACTCTTTCCCTGACCCCGCAATAAATCAACAGCTTCCCGTATGGCGCCCATTGATGAACCCCATCCCACCAGAAGAACGTCGCTTTCTTCATGGTAGGTCAATGGCGGTTCAATCTCCTGCTGCATGGCAGGCAATTTTGCGTTACGCTTGTCGAACATGATCTTTCGGTTGGGGCTTTCTTCGCAGATATGCCCATCGGGGGTGTGTTCATTCCCACTTGCGATGCACAGCGCTTCTCCCTGGCAGGGCAGCGCCCTGGGCGAAATGCCCGAATCTGTCAGGGCATATCGTTCATAAGCCTGTGGATTTTCAAGGTCCTCATCAGTGGCAATAAACCGCTCAATTTTGTCAGGGGCCTTCAGGGGGCGGTCAATGGTGAACAGAGAATCATTCAGATACTGGTCCACCAATAAAAGAACGGGTACCTGATACTTGTCAGCCAGGTGAAGAGACTTGATTGTCAGGTCAAAGGCTTCTGCAGGGGATCCCGGTGCAAAAATAAACCGCGGGAATTCGTCCTGGGAGGCCCAGATGGAGAATTGCAGGTCGGGCTGGGCGGTTCGGGTTGGCAGCCCTGTGGCAGGACCGGGTCGCTGGGCATTGACAATCAGGATCGGTGTCTCAGTGATTCCGGCCAGTCCCAGTGCTTCCACCATCAGGCTGAATCCGCCGCCGGAGGTTGCTGTCATGGCGCGCACCCCGCTATAGGATGCACCTATAATCATGTTCGCCGCAGCGATTTCATCCTCCACCTGTTCCACCACCAGGGGGAAATCATCACTCAGGTCGATCAGTTCGGTCATGATGCCGGTGGCAGGTGACATCGGGTAAAAAGCCGCAAATCGACAGTCAGCCGCAACAGCTCCAAGGGCAACGGCCCTGTTTCCGGTGATCAGTGGACCGACGGGGTCTTTCTTCTCCCATATGAACGAACCGCTGAATGAGGCGTCTTTAACCGATTCCATACCTGCCCTGGCAGCTGTCAAATTGTTATCCAGGACCTCTTGGCTTTTTCTGAGGAACTTCTGGGTCAGCAACTCTTCAAATGTCTCGGCGGGGGCCCCCAGTAATCCAAGGATAGCCCCTGCGACAACGGTGTTGGTCATGATTTTGCCGCCGGCTTCCCGGGCAAGTTTTGAAAACGGAATGGCCAGCACGCCAGGCTCGTCGCTGCTCTTCCCGTCTGACAGTACCAGCCCCCCTTCTGTCACTTCGTGTTTGTGTAGTTCCAGGGTGCTGGGATTAAGGGCTGCCAGTATGTGAACCTTGTCGCTGGGTGCCAGGTTGGGCTGGCTGCTGATGCGGAGTTGCACGAAACTGTGTCCGCCACGAATTCTTGATTCAAAGTCGTTGACAACGGTAACATAGAGTCCATTTTTCCAACAGACGCTAGCCAGCAGGTCTCCGACGGTCTGGATACCCTGACCGGCTTCTCCTCCTACTTTGACCGAAATATCGATGTCCATGTGTGATGCCTCTGGTTGTGGGTTGAAACAAGCAGATGAGTGGAACATGAGAGAAATCAGATGAATCGGGTGGATCATCCGGACCATTCAGATACGATGTCGGCTCTGTAACCGTACCCCGAAAATTCAACTATGGCAACTATTTCACAAGGGAACGAGGTGAAGCGCACGACGGGGGAAAAGAGGAAAGTGGAGTGGACGGCTGTATCCGTCCTCGACAGCAGCTGTGGCTTTGTGATGGAACTGATCTGAAACGGAAGGTCGCCTGATGATTTCGGAATTCAGCCCGGTGGCCTTGACGGTAAAAGTCGGAAGGGTGACAGGAATCCCGATGTGAGACTGAACACTGATCATAAGTAAATGGTTTCTCCTCTTGCTGTGTGTGCCTCAGGGATCGTACAAAAATAACTTGGCATAATCTGTCCACAAAAGTCCTATAAAAACTGGACATTTTGCAGATAGAATACAAAGTAATTTTTGAGCCGACCCTCAGGCACTGCTAACCTTCAGTGACAGGCAGCAGCAGTTTAAACAAGGATTTCCAGGACCTTCTCCGGCGGCCTGCCCATCTCGACCTTATTCCGGTAGACCACAACAGGTCGCTCAAGCAGCCTGGGATTATCGGCCAGAATCTCCAGCCACTCATCAACCGTCCGCTTGTCGGTTTTAGAGTATCCCAGCTCCTTGAAGAGCTTGTCCTTTGCTCTGATAATCTCAAGGGGTTGCCGCTTCAATCCCTTGAGAATTATTTTTAGTTCGTTTTTTGTCGGTGGTGTTTTCAAGTATTCGATAACTTCAAATGGCACCCCGCTGTTTTTGACCACATCCAGTGTTTTTCTGCTGGTGCCTCATCTGGGATTGTGGTAGATCTTCGCTTTTTCCATTTTTCCTTAACTGTTTTTAATGAGTCATCTGTATACAGACGGCATCCGCTTGGATAAGGTCCCATTTTCAATAGTTCCCATTCAGAAAATCATCAACCACGTTTGGTGCTTCCGGTGTTTGCATAAAGTCCTGAAAGGCTTTTTCATCAAACTGCAGCTTGGTGATTGTGCCACCTTCTGCCAGATAAGTTGCAACTGCCTGGTCAACATATTCATGATTTGGCTTGAATTTTACGCCTTTTTTGGATCTTCTGGTCATCCGCTTTTTCATGATGCCTCTCCTTTTCTCCGATTCGGAACAGTTTTATAATTGATGAGAGGTTTTTAAGACCCTCTCATTTTCAGGTTGAATGTGTCATCTTTCACCCTTTCTTACTGAAATAATCGTGCCAAAAACGATAGGCCAGCTATGCAGCCAATATTCATATCTTACAGGTCATACACCTGAATTTAACCACTGCAGGTATTTCTGCAAATGAAACGAAATGTGCCCAGCTGGATTTGTCGTTGATGATTCTTCTAGACCCTGTTATGATAATATTTCAGAATATTAGACTAATGAAGTGCTATGGTTCAAACACCTGCAAGCTTGCCCCTGATATCCCATGAAAATAGTGCCCGAAAATGGTCACTTCATCTCAGGATTTCGCTCCAGCCTGAACCCGGACCAGAAAATCGGTTTCAGGCCTGACCTTTGGCCTTATATCATGTCATGGCCGCTGGTCTATATGATCGCCCGGACCCGGATGACACCGAATCAGGTGGGGCTTCTTTCGCTGATTAGCGGGATTGGCGTTATCGGGTGCCTGTTCGGGGGCCTATATTTGCAGAACCCCCTTTTGGTAGCGTCACTGTTACTCATCCGCATATTGCTTGATTGTGCAGATGGACAACTGGCCCGGTACACGGGGCAAACATCCAGTCTGGGAGCTCTTTATGACCTGACATCGGATTTCCTGTTTGTGCTGCTTATGACAGCGGCAACTGCATATGCGCTGGTGATTCACCACGGAGAAAACCCTGATATGATCGTGCCGCTGGCCATTGGTGGTTTTTTCGGTTCCACGATGGCTGCCACGATTCACTCGTTTGTGTCAGCACTCGCATCCAATCCCGGGGAAAGCCAGGCAGAAGTTCAGCAGCGATTTATTCATCCACCGTTCAACGATCGTCCCGGGAACCCATCTTATACAGCCCGGCTGAGCATTTTTTCCATTGTTTTTTTATGGAGCTGGGGGGGGATTTCAAGGCTTGTGATGATCGTGATTGGCAGGGGATCTCTGGATAAGCGGAGGCAGAAGCTGTTGTCATTGCTGTCCCCGGTTGAATTTGGGGCACAGCTGATACTTCTGCTGATCATTGTGGTCTTCAGGAGCAGTCTGTTTTATGTATACCTGTTCCAGCTGCTGGGGCTGGCATGGTCACTTCTGCTGGTTCTTATTTTTAATGACTGAATAGTGCAGGAGGAGGGTGTTCTGTTCATTCAGGGTATTCAGGCTGAGCAGCTTCAGATCGACCTTCCAGTCAAGTCCTGCCACCAGATGGAGACCTTCAGGCATAATAGCGGGCTCGATTGTCAGAAAAACTTCATCTACCAATTCTTTGTCGAGGAACAGCCGATTTGTTGACGGCCCTCCCAGGAGTGCAACTTTAGTCAGCCCTCTGGCTTCCCATAGTTTGTAAATATCCTCCACATCACCTTTCACGAAGGTTACCCGCTCATGGTGACTGAACTGTTCCGGATGATGGGTCAATACATAGAAATCTATGCCCTCGTATGGCTGACTGCCAATGGATTTGTAAGTATTAGCCCCCATCAGAACCGTGCCGAGGGTGCTGATTTTTTCGAGGAACTGCTTTTTGTCCTCTTCCGAGTTCCATTCAAACGAGTTTTCAATTTTCTTACGCGCGACAACGCCGTTGATTGACATGACCATAATCATGACAACTGTCACTTTACTCGGTTCCGGGTTCATCATCAGTTTGGGGAAAAAGTGTCAACATTCCGCCACAAGTGCGACGGGAAACGAAGGGATGCCATATCCGAAATGAAAGGAGTGCGCCAAAGTTCGGATGTTTAACATAAAAAAGATCAGGAGCGTTGTGATATTTGACGATGGGCGGATGGGATGATACATAGAGGACATGGTTTCGGTGACCGTTAACATGGTCTCCACAGGCAGATTTTCTGAAAGATTGTACAGTCTTAGAGCAGTTCAAAACTTAAATGGAGGTGAGATGGACCTTTCGTCAATTCTGGTGGATTTAATCATTATCAGCTTATTCCTTGTGGTCGGTATGATTATCAGGGCCAAGGTGCCGATCTTTCAACGGTTTATTATTCCGGCATGTGTAATTGGCGGGATTCTTGGTTTAATACTCGGAACAAACGGCCTGGGGCTGATACCGGTAACCGAGTTCTATAAACAATTGGCTACAGTCGCCATTGATGTGGTTTTTGCCGGTCTATTCGTTGGCAAGGTGATACCCGGGTTGCGGGAGTTGGGGAAAACAGCTGGAGCACAGACTGCTTATGCCTATTTCAATGGTTTTGGTCAGATAGCCATTGGCCTGGCTGTGGTGGTTGTGTTTGGTCTGATTGGTTATCAGCTGAGCCCGCTGTTTGGCCTGCAACTGCTGGTGGGGTATCAGGGAGGACCGGGTGTCGGAACGGCCGTTGCGCCGATGGTCGGCAAACTGGGATGGTCAGCTGTTGAAGCCGCTGCCATTGGTGAGACATGTGCCATTGTCGGTCTGGTTCTGGCCGTGTTTATCGGCGTCATCATCGTAAACATTGGAACTGCGCGGGATTATGTTGTCAACAAGTATCAGAAAAAGGATCACAAGATACAGTCTGATACATTTGTGTCTCAGGAAAAACGAAACGATATCGGGAAGGAGATCACCAGTCCGGAGGCAGGCAGTTCACTGGCATTTAATTTCGGTATTATGGGGCTGGCGATTCTTTGTGGTCACCTGATACACTTTGGAATTGTGACCGCAGCTCCCCCTCTGAGTTTTCTGCCGAAATTCCCCTTCGTTCTCATTGGTGGGTTGGTTGTGCAGGCAATACTGCAACGGAGCCGACTGGATATCTATGTTGATTCCCGAACGATTGATACGATTTCCGGGTTTGCCCTTGATACACTAGTGGTGGCTGCCCTGATGGCCATAAACCTGACAGTGGTTGTGGCATATGCCGCCCCTCTGGTGGTCATGCTTGTATGTGGTGCCCTGTTCAATATCTGGCAGGTAAAATGGATGGGTCCGAGGATTCTACCAGGGGCCTGGTTTGAAAAGAGTGTCTGCGAATTCGGACAGAGCACCGGTTCCACACCACAGGCGATGCTGCTGCTGAAGATGATGGATCCACGCTTTAATACCGGATCTGCAGAGGCATTTGCGTTGAAGATGTTTTTCTTCAGTCCGATCATGTTTCCAATGGTAATGATTATCATGCCACTGATCGTGTCGAAGGGAGCCTTGATGTTCCTGCTGATCTATCTGGGGCTGATGGCTTTGGTTTTGCTTATCTGCAGGCTGACCTGCTGGCAGAATAGACCAAGCATGAAGTGGTTTGGATAGAGCCGTCGGTGCCCGATTTGATGTTCAGCGACTGTTCCAGGACGGGAACAGTCGCTCTTTTCTCCCAGCCGGTTTCTCGTTTTATTTCTGCTGTTCTTTGTCCCTGATCTTGTCCTGGAAAGTGGTCAGGTCATGGGTCAGGTTCCACCATCCATATTTAAAGCCAACATAATCGGGTCCGCTCATGGCCAAGCCGTATCTTGTGGATGATGCATAGAACAGCCAGTATCGCAACCAATGCAATTCCAGTGATTCATCAAAGGGGTTGGCTGGATCAGCCAGCCCGGCCTTCCAGGCCTTCTGCATCATCCGGGTGGCGGTCTTTACCATTTTATCGACTTCCTGGTTTCCCTCATCCATCTGCCTGAAAAACTGATCACTCCAGTCGGTACTGTGACAGGATCCGCAAACCTGTTGCATCTGCTTCTGGCGGGTTTCCTGCTCTGCAGCTGAAATCAGGTACCCGGAAGCGGGTTTTCCCTCAAAGGTGACAGGTAGCGGTAGCCCATCATCGTTTCTAATCTGCCAGGTTTTACCGTCCTTTGGCTGTGGATGGGAATAGGGTAAGCCGAAGATTCGGACCCAGAGTCGGGAGCCGAAGTCATGGGTGCGCTCAATGATCGCTTCTCCTTCTCCGTCTGCGAGCAGAGCATTGTGGCAGGCGGAACAGGTTGGTGTTCGAAAATCCCGTCCTGGTTGCCATGGAACCCTGTCCCAGTTCCATTTTCCGGATTGACTGAGAAAGATGTTGCCATGTTTACTCTCCTTGAATACCTCCCAGGCCGGAACATCCGGTGCAAGATGGCACTGGGCACATGTATAGGGCTTGCGGGCGATCTCGATGGAGAAGCTGTGACGGGGATGACAAGCGGTGCAGGACCCGAAGCTGCCGTCCGGGTTGTGTCGCCCGACTCCCTGGTTAGGCCAGTTTGTCAGGTTGGGTATCCGTACCTCGTCGAACTCGGTCTCAACCGTTTTCATGCCGTCGACGCCGACGTGTGTTCCGTGACAGGCGAAGCAGGATTTTGATTGAGCCATGGAAGCCGGCCCCTTTGAAACCAGCTCGGTGTTGTTCAGGGTTTTCTGCTGAGTCAGTGTTCCAACGAGCTGATGGTAAAGGGGGTTTTTCTCCAAAATCGCAATGGCGTTGACCTTTTTGCCGTGAGCAAACTGCTCGACCTCTGTGGGGTGGCAGGTCGCACAATCCGGAGGAGAGACCACAATATTGATGCGGTAGTCGTTGTGATCGAAGCTGTCCTTGTGCCGCTCTGTGTTCAGGCCATGACACTCATAACAACCCACGGCGACATTGCCTGATGTGCCTGGCGCTTTTGTAACTGATATTCGTCTGTTGATGGTTGGCTGTTCCAGGGCCTGAACTACGGACATGCGTGAATGCCGACTGCTTTTCCAGTCTGCCACGATTCCGGGTGTTTCATCCTTATGACAGTCAAGACAGTCCTGTGTCGCCTTGCTGATGGGGGGAGGCTGGTTTGATTTGACGGTGGCGCCTGCTGCCAGTGTGAGCCGGGTCATACCTGGCAAAACCAACAGCAAGAAAGCGCAGCTGAAAATCAAGGCAAGATTTCCGACGCTCCGACGCGTGCAATATCCAGTCATGTCAGTCATTCTCGATGAAACGGTCGGTTAAGGGACAGTTAAAATGCCGTTATCGGGCCTGGATGGATTATTTGTGCTGCCCGGTTGTCAGATTAACCTTCAGGCTGGTTCGGAAACGATGGCGACTGGTGAAATTGTCCTTTTTCTTCGCAAAAGCCAATAACACATTAGTGTATCCATCAGCAGTCAGCTTTTTGTCAGCAGCGTCACCGGAATCCATGGGAATGGCAAACTCAATGGTGGTGGATTTACCCGTTTCGCTGCCCGAGACGTCCGTGATGTTGTTTGTGCCTTTCATGGCGGTGTCGTTGATATGTTCCTTGGGCCGAACGCCGAAGGCGTCGGTGACCTTGACCTTTCCGTTTTTAACATACCCCACGACAAAGTCTGCATCCTGCATACGGTAGGTCGGGTTAAACCCAATGGCAACCCACCCTGTTGTTGGGGCGGTAATTTTTACAAATAGTTTCTGCTGCTGGATTTTCCAGGCAAACGTCATCTTCTTCACCTTCAATTCGTGAGTGTAATCCACAGCTACAGCTGCTGTCTGAAACAGACAAAGGCTGAATATGAGAAGTGTGACGGTTCTCAGGGTGCTGAGCAGCTCATTTTTCATCTGGTACTCCTCAGTAAGAATAGACATCTTGCGGTGACGGGTTTATTGAATATAGAAATTGAGGGGTCTCCGGGCCGAATATCAATGCATTTCCGGCCCGAATAAGACTGTCGTACAGAGTCTATTCTGCAGCTGCAGGCGTACTGGTCAGCACTCGGCCTGAAAGCTCCTGGTCAATCATCAGCAACGCAGACTTGGAATCGCCGACAAACTCCAGCTTTTTCAGGATTGCCTTCACCGAGGATTCTTCCTCAACCTGCTCGGCTATAAACCACTGCAGGAAGTTGTTCGTCGGATGATCACTCTCCTCAATTGCCAGAGAGACCAGTTTGTGAATTCGAGCCGATACCTCCTGTTCGTGGGCATAGGACTGCTTGAAGACAGCAACCGGTGAGTCCCATTCAACTGGCGGGGCTTCTATTGCTGTGAGCTTGACACGCCCATCCATTCTGTCAACGAACTCAAAAAACCGCATGGCATGGGACATCTCCTCTTCAAACTGCGCCTGCATCCAATTTGCGAAACCCATGAGGTCAATTGATTTGAAGTAAGCAGACATTGACAGGTATAGATGTGCCGAATAGAACTCGGCATTGGTATGCTCATTCAGTCGATCTTCCATAATTTGAGATAGCATGGCTCTTTCTCTTGATTCTATGGTTCATTTGTCTAACATCAGGCCCTTCCTGCAAAAGGTTGGGCCTGGTTCAAAAAAGGTGGTTATGCAGATTCCAGATCAAATTCCTGGAAATCAAACCAGAATCCCAGGCCCCTGGCGGCATCAATTTCAGCTCTGACAATCGCTTCGTGACCTTCTTCAATTTCAACAAATCTTTCAAACAATGGTTGGTGTTCCTTGGGGAGTTGTTTCACCATATCTTTGTAAAAATTAGATGTTTCAATTTCCATATCCAGTGCTTTCTCGAAGTATTTCACTTCTTCATCGATATTTGGCAGTTTGGCGATTTTTTTCAGGTTTTTGATGTTGGCCTTCAGGGTTGCTGCATCAGGCACCACGCTCTCATATCCATCGAAACTAATAGTTCCTGACGCTTTCAGTTGCACCTGTTTTTCCTTCAGGTAGGCGACATGCTCCTCTTCTTCCTTGCCGAGGGTCTTGAAAATCTTGGTGCCGTTCTCTGACGTAAATTTATCGGCGTACTTCATGTAAACAGCAGTTACCCTCTCTTCGTATTCAATGGCAGTTTTGATGGCTTCTTCAATGTTCATAAAATCTCCTGTGTTGAAAAGGAATTAAAAAAATTAACGGATTATCAAGGAAGTTCTCCCCTGACCCTGCGTCCATTATGCAAATTCTTTCCGGGTTTGGCAACGTTACGGTTTGCCCCTCTCGGCTTGCGAGCCTGGGGCCGAACAAAATGAAAATCTGAACCGGCGCTTCCGCCAGTGGGGGGTACGATAAAACCCCACGAATAAAGCTTTAACAGTTGAAAAACATATAGATCGGTTTTAAGAAAATCAGCTTTCTGTTCGATCAGTTCTTCCCATGACTGTTTGGTGCCATCCTTCAGGGTTCGGGCTGTTTTCCTTGCCTCCTTTTCGAATCCTTCCTTTTTTGTTTTTTCCAGTGTGATTTCACCGAAAAAACTGAATTTGCCAGTGAAAGAGGATTCCGGAAGCTGCTTAGCTGCATGTCCCATAGCCACATTGGCATACTTGAACTCCTGATGCTCCGCCTCGGTATAGTAGCGCACAAATAATCGGTTGTTTCCGCTGTCATTGGCAATAACAAACGGTTCAAACTGCTCCCCACGATGCCTGAACACTTGCTCGGACATCACCATGAACAGCTGGAGGTAGTCCGCTTCGTCTCCAATGGAGATCTGTTTCCCTTTTCGGTCTGTCAGATCAAAAATATCAAATCCAGCAATCTGTTCAGTCCAGCTTAATTTAAAGGCACTCGACTGACTGGACAGATCTGCTGAGAGTAGCAGGTCATCCAGCGCTTCTTTTAGGTCACTCATTGTTGTCCAGTGTCTATTTTTTGAGGTACGCGTCCATCTCATTCGCAATAAAGGCCAGATGTGATTTTTCAGCATCAGCCATTTCAAGAAAAAACTGCTTAACATCTGGTTTGACAGCATGTTGAGACAGCCTGAAATAAAAATCGAACGCCTGGATTTCAAATGCCATGGCCAGCCCGAAAACATCCGTTATATCCTCGGTATTGGCCAGTGTCCTGATGAGGGTAATATCAGCATGTCCACCCCCTTCCATAATCTGGTCCTGTCGTTCATCCATCTCTTTTTGAATAAACTCTTTTCCCTCGGCTATTCGATATTTATCAGCGAGTTCCGCCTTGTGTTCAACTTCGAAACTGGCCAGCTTTCGGTACATTTTCTGAAAGAATGCGTCGGTTGTTTCCCGGGCCAGCTCCATGTAAAACAGCCTTAATCCCTCTTCCATGGCATAAGCCATGCTAATGGCATCGGGGAAGTTCGTATCCTGCTTTATCAGGTTCAGGTTCAATTCAAAATGACCAAAGGCCTTGCTGCCGATCCAGTCATTGATACCCCCCTCAACATGCCGCACATCCACAAACCCCTGGTTGACCATCCAATGGGCTGCGGCAAGGCTTCTTTCTCCTCTGGTACAGTATATAAGGGTCGGTTTTGTTTTATCCAGGACCACCTTTTCCTCAATAAGATCGTTCAGAGGGACAAGCAGAGAGCCTGGAAGATGCTGCTTCATGTACTCTTCAGGCTGCCTGACGTCTATCAGCTGGTAGGCTTCTGTTGCGGTTGACTCAATGTATTGCTTGGCTTCTGCCGTTTTGAGCGATACAATTTTCTCGAAAAGACTATCCCATTTCATATACTGGCTGTCATTAATGTTTGGTTGAAAAATACTTGCCACAGAGGCAGGGAACACACGGAAACAAATCTCAGGCATTTTGCATCAGTGTCACGCTCGATATCCTGAATCTTATCTGAAAGAATCATGCCAACTTCTAGCTTCCTTTTTGATGTTTCTCCTCCCTGATTCGCTCCAGTGCCCTTGTCTTTTTACGATCAATGGCTTCCCCGTTTCTGCGGAGTTCATCTTCAGTAACTGGAAGGATGGGCGGGACATCAGTGGGTTTGCCATGCATATCGAGAGCAACCATCGTCAGGTAGGCTGATGCGATATGGTGGATCTGCCCGTTCAACAGATTCTCTGACTCTACCCGGACACCCACCTCCATTGAACTTTTACCCGTCATGTTGATGCTGGACATGATGGTTAACATATCCCCTACAAAGACCGGGTGGTGAAAACTCAAACGATCGATGGAAGCAGTGACAATGTTGGTTTTTGCATGTTTGAGGCTGGTAACGGCGGCCGCATTGTCTATGTGCTTCATAATAACGCCACCATGAATATTGCCCGCCATATTCGCATCCTGCGGTTGCATAATCATTGTCAAAACCACCGTGCTGTCACCTATTTTTTTCCCTTCCATCTGTCACCCTTACGACTATTTGTTTTCAGTGTCCATAATTTTGTTGGTTAGCCTTTGCAAATTGGTGGCCTTCGCGTGGTGTCCCGTTGCTGAAAAATGCTGAAAGTCGGGACAAACAGGCGCCACTCTTTCGAAAACTGATTCTTCAGGCACCAATTCATTTCTGTATCATGAGCTATGAGACAGTTATGTATCATAAGACGTTTCATCTGTCTATTCACTGTCTGACTAAATATTTACGGTGGTAACGCCATTCAGAACCAGTTGATACGATTCAAAAGTGTCTCATTCATGAAAAAGGCAACATGCCAGCCCCCCCTTATGGAATACCTTGCGGCAATCTGTTTTTCTAACTGTGAAGGATTTCCGTCTGTCAAATTCAGAGCAGACCTGGACGACATCGGATATGACATCAGCAGTCAGTGACAGGCAGAAAGGAAGGGGGCGAGGTGCGGTGCGTTGGCGGATCCGGGTAAAACAGAGATAGTCGTACCTGCTGACAGGTACGACTGGTATCACTAATCAAAAGCCTGTTCGGTTTTCCAGACTTCCCATACCTTTCCAACAAGGTCCGGTCCGGGTTTCAGGGTTTGTTTGCCAGGTTTCCAGCCGGATGGCGTGGCTTCCTTACCTGCTGTTTCCCTGACCAGTTGAAATGCCTGTACCTGTCGAAAGGTTTCATTGACGTTTCGTCCAACCGGCGGTGTCAGAACTTCATAACCCTGCACAACACCATCTGGATCAATGATAAACCGTCCACGGGCCTCTACACCTGCGTTTTCATCATAGACACCATATACCGTGCCGACCTTTCCACCTGCATCTGAAAGCATGGGGAAGGGAACACCACCATCAACCATTTTGGAAAGCTCATAGTCATTCCACATCTTATGCACAAACATACTGTCAATACTCATGGAGAGCACTTCGGCACCTAACTTTTGAAACTCAGGATACTTTTCGGCGACCGCCGAAATTTCCGTAGCTCAGACAAAGGTAAAATCACCGGGATAAAAACAGAGCAGTACCCATTTCCCCAGATAATCAGACAGCTTTATGTTGATGAATTCCCCTTTTTGATAACCTGGTGATGCAAAATCAGGGGCTTTCTGACCGACTTTAATCATGCTGCGTACCTCCTTGATGTTTGTGGGCGCGTCTTCTAGCGTTTCAACGGGATCTTCACCTACCGGCCCGCCTGTTGGGCGGGCACACCCTACTTCAGCTTTTTCAGCCATATGTTAACGACTCCTTTACGTGTGGGATTTTGAGTGACTGGTGGGTGTTGAGTTGTTTAATATTTAAGGATAGCCTGCTTTCACTTTATGCAACCCATCGGCCGAACCCCAACAATGGAAAGCAACCTTATTATAGGCAAATGCCCATTAAGATGTCAAGGAATGACATAGCCGGCAGGGGGAGGTTGCGGACTGAGCCATGGGTGCAGGTTATTCTTCAGGATGTTTTCTGCGATCCGGGGGTCAGGCAAACATCATCTAATCTTCGGCCATTCTACCGGAAGCTGCCAGCTCTTCCAGGCCCGCGATATCCAGGAGGGCGATTTCGCGACCCTGGACATCAATCAGCTTCTGTCCAGCCATCTTTGCCATCATCCGGGACAGTGTCTCTGGAATTGTCCCCAACAGGCTGGCCAGTTGTCCTTTGGTGATGGTCAATGCCACCCTGTCATCGTTTTTCTGCTCCCGTAAGAGGTAAAGCAGATAGCCGGCCAGTCGCCCGGGTACGTCCTTCAATGACAGCTCTTCAATCTGTGCAGTGAACTCCTTCAGTCGCTTGGAAAGCACTGCCATCATATTCATGGCAAGTGACGGGTGTTCAGTGATCAGGTTGATAAAGGCATTTCTTGGGAAAAATGCCAACTGACTTTTGGCCAAGGTTTCAGCACTTGCCGGGAATTCACTGCCGGAAAACACGGCGACCTCACCAATCGGCTCTCCACCAGTGAAAATATGCAGGATTTTCTCCTTACCGTCGGGGGAAAGCTTGAAGATCTTCACCTTTCCATCAACTACCAGATAAAAGCCGTTGCTTTCATCCCCTTCTGTAAAAATACATTCACCTTTGCGGTAGCTTTTTTCGATGGATATCTGTCGGATCTTGATTCGGTGTTCCACAGGCAGATCACGGAACAAGGGTGAGATTGAAATGGCTGTGGTCAATTTATCCAAAGCGTTCCCGGGTAATGAGGTGAGTTGTTTTCACAGACTGAGTGAAGAAGAAAAGTAAGGACTGGGACAAAAGACAATTTTTTTAGCGCTTTATTAGTTTACCCCAAGGGGGGGGAGGAATCCATATGAAAATATAACTGACAAATAATCAAATACTTGCAGAAAAAAGTAAGCTAAATAAGTCGATTTGACTTAAGTCAAACAAACAGACTGCAATCCATGGCCTAATAGTAACCATGGAACGACATAAAAAGATTGGCTCTTGCCGATCGCGTCTCAACAATTAGATTTCAGGAGAAACACATGTTTTGTAATCAATGTGAACAGACAGCCAAAGGCGAGGGATGCACTGTTAAAGCCGTTTGCGGAAAAAGCGAAGACACTGCAGGACTTCAGGACCTGCTTGTTTATGCGGTGAAAGGATTGGCACAGTACGCCATCGAAGGCCGGAAGGTTGGCGTGGTTGACAGTGAAGTAGACAAGTTTGCCTGCGAGGCTGTATTTTCCACTCTGACCAACGTGGACTTCGACGAAGCCAGGTTTGTTACCTTGATCAACCAGTGTGTTTCCCTCAGAGATGGATTGCGCGAAAAGGTTCAGGCTGCAGGCGGCATTGTCGATTTTGGTGCTGGTCCTTCACAATACGCATTTGCTACTGATCAGGCCGGTATGATCACACAGGCAGAGACCACTGGCGTGATGTTTGACCCGAACGCTGACCCTGATATTCAATCCCTGCAACAGTTGCTGGTTTACGGAATCAAGGGACTGGCCGCTTACGCTGATCATGCCCGTATCCTGGGACAGACAGATGACGTGGTATTTCAGTTTGTTCATGAAGGATTGGCAGCAACCCTGGACAGCTCAAAGAGTGTAGATGAAATGGTGGGCCTGGTTCTGAAATGTGGTGAGGTGAACATGCGCGCCATGGAACTGCTCTATATGGGTAACACGGGTACATACGGCAAGCAGACCCCCACAGACGTACCACTGGGGACAAAGGCTGGAAAGGCGATTCTGGTGTCCGGTCACGACCTGAAAGACATGGAAGAGATCCTGAAGCAGAGCGAAGGAAAAGGTATTCAGGTTTACACACACGGCGAAATGCTTCCCTGTCATGCCTATCCCGAATTGAAAAAATATGACCATTTTTACGGCCATTACGGAACGGCATGGCAAAATCAGCATAAGGAATTTGCAGAGTTTCCGGGGTCGATCCTGATGACCACCAACTGCATCCAGCAACCAAAAGAGTCTTACATGGACAATATCTTCACGACGGGTCTGGTTGGGTTCCCCGGCGTTGCTCACCTTGCTGACAAGAACTTCAGTGCTGTGATTGACAAAGCCCTGGCGATGGACGGTTTTACCGAAGATAAAAACGGGAAATCAGTCAAGGTCGGTTTTGGTCATGATACCGTACTGGGCATAGCCGGAACAGTGGTGGACGCAGTGAAAACAGGCGCGATCAAGCATTTTTTCCTGGTAGGTGGCTGCGACGGCGCCAAGCCCGGCCGAAATTACTATACCGACTTTGTTGATCAGGTTCCCGATGATTGCGTGGTGCTGACCCTGGCCTGTGGCAAGTTCCGCTTCTTCGACAAGGAAATGGGTGATATCGGTGGCATTCCGAGACTGCTGGACGTTGGTCAGTGCAACGACGCCTTCTCCGCCATTAAGATTGCAGTAGCCCTGTCCGAAGCATTCGAATGTGGTGTCAACGACCTGCCGCTGTCAATGGTGCTGTCATGGTACGAGCAGAAAGCGGTGGTGATCCTGCTGTCACTGCTTCATCTGGGGATTCAGAACATCAGACTTGGACCCACGCTTCCGGCCTTCATTTCTCCCAACGTGCTGGATGTACTGGTGAAGAATTTTAACATCATGCCGATTAAAACTGCTGAAGAGGACCTGAAAGCGATACTCGGCTAAAAGGATTAAGGGTCGGCTCAAAAATTAATTGGCATTCTGTCAGCAAAATGTCCGGTCTTTATGGGACTTTAGCGGACAGTTTATGGCAAGTTATTTTTGTACGATCCCCAAGCTGAAATCGAGGGACGTTGATGAGTGACCTGTTCCCTGATTTCAAGAGAAAAAGTCTTAACAACAGGGGTTGATTATGAGATGTCCCGGTCAGGATTTGAGATATTGGAAGTTCGATGATATATTCGATCTGGACTGCCCGCACTGCGGGGGCAGGGTTGAGTTTTTCAAAGATGATGTCTTTCGGATCTGTGACGCCTGCGGATATAAGATTGTCAACCCTGAACAGCAGCTCGGTTGTGCCGAGTCCTGCATTTACTCAGACCAGTGTCAAATTGAACGTGGAATTAAACGAGGTGATTATGATGGTTAAGCGAAAGATTATTGAAATCGATGAAGAACTCTGTGACGGATGTGGAAACTGTGTGGTCGCGTGCGAAGAGGGGGCCATTAAGATCATCGATGGGAAAGCAAAAGTGATTAAAGACATGTTCTGTGACGGTCTAGGTGCCTGTATCGGTGATTGTCCGCTGGATGCATTAAAAATAATAGAAAGAGAGGCAGATGCCTTTGATGAGGAAGCAGTCAAGGTACATCTGGCTACAGTGGATGAGGTGGATGCCCCCGTGGCTGAACCACAGGCCTGCGGCTGTGCGTCCCAGAAGATTCAGACCTTTATTCCGGCCATGCCGGCTACTTCCTGTCAGGCCGCCAATAAGCCCAAAACGATGGAACGGACTGACTCAGCTCCCGTAGGACGAGCAGTGTCGGCCCTGGCGAACTGGCCGATTCAGATTAACCTGGTTCCACCCCAGGCACCATTTCTAAAGGGAAGTGACCTGCTGCTGGCAGCGGATTGTGTGCCGGCTTCGGTTCCGAATTTTCACCAGGATTTCCTGCAGGGAAAAACCATGCTGCTGGGCTGTCCGAAGCTGGATGATGCCGAAGAGTATGTTCAGAAATTTGCTGCGATTTTGCAGACAGCCGATATTAAAAGCCTGACAATTGTGATCATGGAGGTTCCCTGCTGTTCCGGTATGCCGATGATTATTAAAAAGGCCATGGAAATCTCCGGTGTCACTGTTCCGGTTGAAGAGATTGTGGTCAGTATCAAGGATGGTAGCGTCCTGCAGAGATTGCAAAACTGATAGTTTTACCCCATGCCGGGCTCCGACCCGGCATCCGGCACCTTGCCCCGGGAGAAGACCTTTCAACCTCCCACTATCCAGAAGATCTTCCCGTTTTTACCATCAAGCCCTTTCAGTCTGCGGATCCGTTTCAAGATAATCTACAGCTCGTTTCGCTGAAACCCCAACTCGCTTTGCTCAGACAGCGGGGTTTCGATCGCTCCACTTCGCTTAGATCATCTAGGAAACTCCTCCAAGCAACTGCAACAGCTTGACGGTAAATACTCTGTTCTGTTTCTTTCAAAAAAAAAACTCGGTGTCCTCCGTGCCTCCGTGGTGAAGGTCGTCATGCCGGGCTTCGACCCGGCATCCAGGAGTGTGAAACATGAAATAAATCTGGACCCCCGCTTTCGCGGGGGTGGCAGCAGTTGAGTGTCTCCGTGGTGAATTCTTAGGTCGGATTGTCTTCATCAGCTGAATGGGACTTCAGCGTGTGGTACCCGGCATGGATTCTGAGGAGGGTTGTGAGTCCGCAGAGTGCGGCGAAGGTGTAGGCCAGTACGGGGAAGTGGTCGGGAAAGAGGCAGAAGGCAACAAAAATCGCGATGGTTTCGGTTCCCTCGGTCAGCCCACCCAGGTAGTAGAGTGATTTTTGGGGGTATTGTACGCTTTTGATATTGTGCTTGGCAGCCATCACGGCGAAGGCCAGAAAGCTGGTGCCGGTTCCGACGAATGAGAGAATGAGTGTGGCTGCAGCCAGTCCGTTCTGTTCGGGGCGGGCGAGTGCAAATCCGAGGACCACTGCTGAATAAAATATGAAATCCAGGGAGATATCCAGGAATCCCCCGGCATCGGTCGGTCCCCGCATCCTGGCAAGGGTCCCATCGACTCCGTCCAGTATGCGATTGAGCAGGATAATGACAAGGGCTGCCGGATACAGTTCCTGCCACAACGCCGGCACGGCCAGAATTCCCACCAGAAACCCTGTCAGGGTGACCACGTCAGCAGATACGGGCGTTTTTCCGATCAGGTCTGCCGTTTTTTTCAGGCCCGGCGTGATCCACTTCAGTGTCCATCTATCTAACATCTTAACCCTCCTGTTTCGCCAGGTTTATGACCTGCCCCTCTGGGCAGTCTCTGACATCATGGGATACCAGCAAGGCCGGAATATTCATCCGGCGAACGGTGTCAAAGACAAAGGTTCGGATTTGGTCTTTCAATTCCTGATCCAGTTTTGAAAAGGGTTCGTCCAGCAGCAGCGCTTTCGGTTCAGCCAGCAGGCTCCGAAGCAGGCTGACCCTTGCCCGTTGACCTCCTGACAGCGTTCCGGGATCTCTTTTTTCGAAGTCGGACAGGCCTGCCTGTTTGAGGGCCTCTGCGATCTTCTCCTGCCGTTCTGATTTGAGCAGGGCCTGTGGCAGTGCGAACGCCAGATTTTCGGCGATACTCATGTGTGGAAACAGCAGATCGTCCTGAAACAGGATCCCGATCCGGCGTTTCTCCATAGGCAGGGGCAGCACCGAATGATCGTTGAGCTGCACGTCCCCTTCCAGTGAAAAAACATCAGCCAGGTTGCCGCTGATGGCAGAGAGCAGGGTGGACTTTCCACAGCCGCTGGGCCCCATGATACTGGCTATCTCTCCTGGCTTGATATCAATGGAGAGTGGGGGGAACAGCGGTTCTTTGTTATGAATGATCTGCACTGCCTGAAGTTTCAGCATGTCTCTTCCATGACCTGGTTTACCCCTGCATCTCTCTTCGGTTTCGAAAGACGAAGCGGGGGATCAGTAATGCACTGAGAAAAATCAACAGCGGTGTTAATAGCTGGCACAGGGCGTAGACGGCGACTATCCGCCGGTCTGATCCGCTGGCCAGATTCACGGCTTCTGTGGTGATGGTATCAAACCTGCCGGCTCCCATGAAAAGAGTGGGCAGATACTGTGCGACACTCACCGAAAAGCCGATGGCGAAGGCGAACAGGATCGGTTTCAGAAGCATCGGGAGTTTGATTCGGTAAAAAACCCGCCAGGGCGACCCGCAGAGGGTCAGTGCCACGTCGGTCATTCTCTGATCATAACTCCGGTAGACAGGTCCCAGGCTTAAAAATACATAGGGGATCACAAACAACAGGTGAGACCAGACGAGGCTGGGCCAATGTCCATCCAGTCGAAATGCCGCCAGGGTGACCTGCACACCGAAGAGAAAAGCAATCTGTGGGATCAGCAGCGGCAAATAGGTAAGCCAGAGCATGGTTGGTGTGTTAGTGTGTTTACCCGCCCGCTGCAGCCTTAATTCGTTTTCCAGACAGCCGATGACCAGGAAAACGCCGAGCAGCGATGAGGTAATACCGGTTTTAACAGTGTTCCAGATAGGGTCCTGCACCTGCATCAGACCCTTTCCCCAGAATCGAAGGCTCCAACTCCCGGGGAACAGATCCGGAAATCGCCAGCGCCAGGTAAAAGACCAGATAAGCAGCACCGTGATAGCCGCCAGGGACGTACCCACCAATGTGATAATGAACAGTTTTGACAGCAGATTCGGGAAAAAGACATGAAAGTGTCGGTTGCCACGGGTCACCTGCCTTTTCAACAACCACCGCAATGCCAATTCCAGCAGGTAAAGGATCGCGATGGCACCAACGACCAACAGCAGGATCAAGGTGGCGCCGGACGCTCCCAACAGCCTGGAAACCAGGTCGGGATCGTTGAACCATCGAAACACCTGGACCGCCAGGGTGGGGGGTACTGTGGGCCCGATAATCTGAGCGATGTCCACTACCGACAGGGAATAGGCCAGTATGGCAAACAGCGAGAGCCGTATCCTGGGGTAGAGCTGAGGCAGGATAATTTTAACCCAGACCAGTACCCGATGATAGCCCAGGCTTCTGCCTATCGCCAGGGATCGTTTGACATCCAGTTGACCCAATGCCCCCAGTGACATCAGCACCAGAAACGGGACCTCTTTCAGCACCAGCACCAGCATCAGACTGAATCCCCAGGCATCCCTGGTGATATTCCAGTCAGGGGGAATGTCGAATCCGGTCAGGTCGGGTGACACCAGCCTCAATATCCATCCACTGGGAGAGACCAGAAAGAGAAAGCCGATGGCGAATGCAGCATGGGGAATGGCCAGCAGGGGGGCCAGCGTCTGGTTTAATAATTTCCAGAAACGGGTTTGATAACTGACGGCAAATAGCAGGAAGGTAATTGACAGCGACAGTAGAGTTGCCCCGATGCCCGAAACCAGGGTTGCCTTGAGTGAATTGACAAAGCCGGGATGGGTAAAGAGCCGGGTCCACGGTTCCAGTGAAAAATGGTTGGAACCGATGGAAGGCATGTAGCCAAATGCTTGTGTCCAGGTGCTGATCAACCCGATCAGGATGGCCGACAGAAAACAGGTGGAGGTAATAATGGGGAACAGGCTCAATCGATTAGGTGATGCTAAGCGTATCCTCAATGCCTCCTCCGGTTGTTATCGTTGATAGCGGTTCAGCCAGGCTTTTTCCAAAGCTGTCACCCAGCTGGCGTCTGGTTCGGTTAGGACACGGCCCAGTTCTGAAGCAGACAGGGTTGCCACACCCAGCGGTAACTTGTCAAAGGCTGCCCTGTCCCTGGCGTTCAGTTTGTCGACTGCCAGTACTGTGGGATCGCCCCAGGTGGAGGGGACAGCTTTTTTCAGTTGTGCTTCAGGCGACATCAGAAAATTGGCGAACACCAAGGCCCCTTCCTTGCCGGTGGCATTGAAAGGGATGGCCACAAAATGGGTGTTCCCGATAGTACCGGTTCGATGGACATAGGTCCGCACGCTTTCAGGCAGCTCACCGTTGGCGATGGCGTGACTGGCGTCGTTTGGGTTGAAGCTCAGTGAAATGAAAATTTCCCCGTCATTCAACAACTGTTTCATTTGAGGTGCGCCACTGGTGAAGTTTTTTCCTTTGCGCCACATTAAAGGGTGCAGGGCGTCCAGAAATGTCCACAGGGGAGCGGTCACTTCATCGAAGTCAGACTGGCTGACAGGTCGATACAAAGCCTGCCTGTCTGCTGCCAGTTCCAGCAGCGCCTGTTTGACAAAAGTGGTTCCGTAAAAACTGGGAGGTGCAGGATAGGTGACTCTTCCTGGATATTTCCTGGCAAAGGCCAGGAGGTCGTTCATGTCCTTTGGGTGTTTGCGGGTGCGGTCGGTATCAATCATGAAGACCAGCTGGGCCATACCCCATGGTGCCTCCATGTGTTCCACCGGCGTCGTGAAATCAAACAGGACGGTGGGTTTGTTCTTGGTATCCACAAACCGATAGCTTGGCAGCTTCTGTGTAAAAGGTCCGAAGAGCAGCTTGTTCTGCTTCATGGCCCTGAAATTTTCACCGTTGACCCACATCAGGTCAACGCTACCACCGCTGTTTCTACCTGCTGACTTTTCTGCCAGGATGCGGCTAACCACATTGCCGATGTCGGTGACCTTCACATGCTTGATGGTGACGCCGTATCTCTTTTTTACTTCGGTACCCGCCCAGCGGATGTAGTCATTGATGGAATCCGATCCTCCCCAGGCATTGAAATAAACAGTTTGTCCCCTGGCGGTTTGCTTGATATCAGACCACTCATCAGCATGCACAGCTGCAGAACCCAGCAGCAACCCCACTGTTATCATCATGGTGAAAAATCTTATCATTGAGACCTCCAAGATTTGGTTTGATGGCGTCATATGCTGCTAAAATGCAACTTGTAACTCAATGTCGTTGACATAAGAAAGGTATTGCGTTTCAAATCCCTCTTATTAAGGGGTAATTTACCTTGCAGAGTCATGAAAACCTTTGCCTTTCACTTTTGATAACGATATTGACCTGTTACTCTAGCTGCAAATTTCTGACCGAACCAGCTCAGGATGTCTGATCTCCTCTGGCAGATACAGACTACCTCAGGGTTTATTTCCGGTTAATAAAAGGTTGTATCAGCATCCAGTGGAGGTGGGAATAGATAGGGTTCTTGAACAGCTCGATGCCAATGGTCATACCCTCGTGCCCTTCTTGTGGCTGTGCAGTATAGGTACCATATAAAAGGTCCCACCAGGAGAGGAAGAAACCGTAATTGCTGTCCGTTTCGCTTTTGATTTCAGAATGATGGACCCGGTGCATGTCGGGGGTAACGATGAACAGGCGCAGAATGCGATCGACACCTGCAGGTAATCGGATATTGCCATGATTAAACATGGCCGACGCGTTCAGTACCACCTCAAATATTAAAACAGCCATCACAGGTGGTCCGATAGCCACCACAGCGGCGAGCTTGATTACCATCGACATGGCAATTTCGATGGGGTGGAAGCGCAGGCCTGTGGTCACATCATAATCCCTGTCCGAATGGTGCATGCGGTGTAGCAGCCAGAGCCTGGGGACGGCGTGGAACATCAGGTGCTGCAGGTAGATGATCATGTCCAGAACAATGACGGACAAAACCACAGCCAGCTCGTAGGGTATGTCAATATTGTTCAGCAGTCCCCACTGTTTTTCGACGGCCAGGGCTGCCATGCCCACGGCCAGTAGCGGAAACAGCCAGCGGATCAAGAGGGAGTCCAGCAGGATAATCCCGAGGTTGCTGTACCACCTGACAGTTTTGGAGACCGAGAGCTGTCGTTTGGGCCATAGCAGTTCCCATATTCCTACTATAACGAGGGTTCCCCAGAAGAACCCCTGTCGTATCATCAGTTCGTTATTCATTGCCTGTTCCTTTGTCGATATCCAGCTGCAGGGAATGGAAAAAATGATATCACCCGTTGCAGTCCTGGTATTTCCGTGATCAAATATTTTGTCAGTGAATCAAACAGAGATTCTCATCGCACGGGGGAATTTGTCAAAGAAAAACCCTTGAAGCAAGGAAAACTGCACCCTTTTGCCGGGCCACCTCTCCAGAATGTGCCTGTTTCAGGCTTGTTCCCCCTATGGTATTAAACTTGCTGATTAAAGGGGAATAGGATCGTACAATTGGTATCAATCGTCTTCATCTTCACACTAAGGGATCGTTTGAAAATAACGTCACATAATCTATTTGCAAAAGCCCCTAAAGCATTAGACATTTTGCAAACAGAATGTGAATTAATTTTTGAGCCGACCCTAAATCAAAAGGGGCATCCATGAAAAACAAGAACACCCTGAAAATCGGGCTGGTGATTGTTTTGGCAGCTGCAGTTACACTTGTGTTCATGTTTGACCTTCAGCAATATCTGACCCTGGACTATCTCAAGGGTCGCCAGCAATTGTTGACGGACTACTATCAGCAGCATGTCCTGGCGACCATTGCCATCTTTTTCGTAGTGTATGTGGTAACCACAGCCCTATCCATCCCGGGTGCTGCAGTCCTGACTCTGTTTGGCGGAGCTCTGTTCGGACTGGTGGTGGGTACTATTGTGATCTCGTTTGCCAGCACACTGGGTGCGACACTGGCGTTCTTGACCTCCCGGTTTTTGCTGAAGGATTATGTGCAGAACCGTTTTCGGGAGAATCTGAAGACGATCAATGAAGGGGTTGAAAAGGAGGGGGAGTTTTATCTGTTCACCCTGCGCCTGATACCGGTTTTTCCCTTTTTTCTGATCAATCTAACCATGGGGCTCACCCCTATCAAGCTCTTTAAATACTATGTTGTGAGCCAGGTCGGAATGCTGCCCGGCACCATCGTTTATGTGTTTGCCGGTACGCAGTTGGCGCAGATCGATTCACTGCAGGGAATACTCTCTCCTGGTCTGCTAGCAGCATTCACTCTCCTGGGTCTGTTTCCCCTTATCACCAAAAAAGGATTGAATATGGTCAAATCCCGACGTCAGTTGAAAAATTACAAAGCACCGAAGAAATATGACTACAACGTGGTCGTGATCGGAGCCGGATCGGGTGGACTGGTTTCAGCCTATATCGCAGCGGCGGTCAAGGCGAAGGTGGCGCTGATTGAAAAACATAAGATGGGTGGCGACTGCCTGAATACCGGTTGTGTTCCCAGCAAAGCCCTGATCCGCACCACCAAAATGCTTTCTTATGCAAAACGCTCTAAGGAGTTTGGTTTGAATCAGACCACGGTGGATTTTGACTTCGGACAGGTGATGGAGCGGGTGCAGAATGTGATCAGAAAGGTGGAACCCCATGATTCGATAGAGCGCTACGAGGAGCATGGGGTGGAATGCTTGTCAGGTGAGGCAAAAATTCTGGATCCCTGGCGGGTACAGTTGGGGGATCAGACACTGACTGCCCGGAATATCGTGGTGGCAACAGGCGCAAGACCCTTTGTACCGCCCATCCCCGGAATTGACAAAATCAGCTATCTGACCAGTGACACCCTCTGGGACATCCGGGAATTGCCCGGACGACTGGTGGTGCTTGGAGGCGGACCCATAGGCTGTGAAATGGCCCAGAGTTTTGCCCGTCTGGGATCAGAGGTATCCCAGGTGGAGATGGCACCCCAGATTCTGATTCGGGAGGATGAAGAGGTGGTGGCAACCGTCACGGAACGATTTAAAAATGAGGGGGTCAAGGTACTGACAGGCCACCGGGCCAAAGAGTTTGTGGTGGATGGTGAAGAGAAGGCTTTGATTTGTGAGGTTGACGGCAGGGACGTCCGTATCCCTTTTGACGAGGTGATTGTAGCGGTCGGCAGGCGGGCAAATACGACGGGATTTGGCCTGGAAGAATTGGGCGTCGAGATCGCTAAAAATGGAACCATCGAACATGATGCCTACCTGCGAACCAACTATCCCAATATATTTGTTTGTGGTGATGTGGCTGGCCCCTACCAGTTTACGCACACCGCGTCGCACCAAGCCTGGTATGCCTCTGTCAATGCCCTGTTCCGCCCGTTTAAACAGTTTCGGGTTGACTACCGCGTGATTCCCTGGTGTACCTTCACCGACCCAGAAGTTGCCAGGGTGGGCCTGAACGAGAAGGACGCCATCGCACAGAACATACCCTATGAGGTAACCACTTACGAACTGGAGGAGCTGGATCGGGCCATTGCCGACAGTGAGGACCACGGATTCGTGAAGGTGCTGACGGTTCCGGGTAAAGATAAAATCCTGGGGGTTACCCTGGTGGGAACCCATGCCGGAGACCTGATAGCCGAATTTGTGCTGGCGATGAAGCACAACCTGGGTCTGAACAAGGTGCTTGGCACCATTCATATCTACCCGACCCTGGGTGAGGCCAGCAAGTATGTTGCCGGTAACTGGCGGAAAAATCATGTACCGCAGAAGCTGATGCGGTTTCTGGAAAAATTTCATGCCTGGCGAAGGTAGGAGGTAGTGATGAACGGTCGAATTAAATTCATGTTGGTGGGACTGCTGCTGTTCAGTTTGATGCTTGAGACAGCCTGGGCGTTTGATCACAGCCACCGTCTCTTTGACGATGTTCTGAAGCAGGCGGTGGAAGTGGATGGTCCGAAAAGCCGTGTTCGTTACGGCTGGATTCAGAACAACCCTGATAAGCTTAATCGCTACCAGCAGGAGATTGAAGGTGTGACCCGCTCGGAATACGAGCAGTGGTCAAAAGAGCAACAGAAGGCGTTCCTGATCAACGCGTACAACGCCCTGACCATTAAGCTGATTCTGAGCAAATACCCTGACCTTGACTCCATCAAGGATCTGGGTGGCTTCTTTTCCGGCCCCTGGAAAGTCAAATTCTTCAGACTGCTTGGTGAAGAGCAGCACCTGGATCACATTGAACATTCAGTGTTGCGGAAGGACTTTACAGAACCCCGCATTCATTTCGCTCTGGTCTGCGCATCCATTGGCTGTCCGGCGTTGCCAAATGAGGTGTTTACTGCAGACCGCCTGAACGAGCAGCTGAACGATGCCACAAAAAAGTTTCTAAAAGACAAAGACCGAAATTACATTGATGATGGTTCAAACACCATGCACCTCTCTTCCATTTTTAAATGGTTCAAAGGGGATTTTGCAAAAAAGGCAGGTTCAGTTGAAAAGTTTGTGGCGCCCTGGATAACCGATGACAAGCAACTCCAACAGAAAATCAGGGACGGTAAAATGGATATCACCTATCTCGACTACGACTGGAACCTGAATCGGTCGGAATAAAAAGAAAAACAGAAGGATTAATCATATGGCAGGAACTGTACCTGAAATAAATGAAACCGCACCGGACTTTTCAGTTCTGACTGAAAATGGAGCAGAGTTTAACCTGAATAAGGAATTGACGGCGGGGAACCACGTTCTGCTGGTTTTCTATCGGGGGCATTGGTGACCGTTCTGCATCAACCAGTTGGCTGAAATAAAATCTCAATTCGAAACCATATCCAAATATAAAACCACTATTTGCGCCATTTCAGTGGATTCGCAGGAGCAGTCCCATGCCCTGAACCGGGACCTGAAGCTGCCGTTTCAACTGCTGTGCGATACCGGTAAAAAAACCACCAATCTCTATCAACTGCTGAATCCGCATGAGCATGGGGGTATCGCCTACCCCGCTATATACCTGATTAAGAAAGATGGTGTCATAGGTTATCGCTCCCTGGATAGAACCGCGCAACGGGTCAACCTGTCCGAAATCCTGGAGTACCTGAAGGAACTCGCCCAAAACCCGGACCACCAGATGAAGTCGACCTCATCCAAAGGCCTGATTATCCCCAGTGTGGGGACGTGGCTGCAGATTGGGAAGAACATGGTGATGAGGGGCAGTATGGCGGACTGGAAACACTACATCCTCTACCCGTTTTTCATCACCCGCTATCTCCTCGGAATCGCCAGAAGACCTGACGACAAAAAATAGTCCGCTCGTCACCCCTTAAAAAAAGCTTGTCACCCCGGACTTGATCCGGGGTCCAGGTGTATTAAATATGAAATCCATCGCTTTCTCACCTCTCACCAATACCACTAGGGGATCGTACAAAAATAACTTGGCATAATCTGTCCGCAAAAGTCCTATAAAAACTGGACATTTTTCAGATAGAATACCAAGTCAACGTGTTTCCTTTACATCAATGGGAAACACTTGAGTAATTTTTGAGCCGACCCTAAGACTTCTGATCAATCGGTGACAGCTGCCTTTTACTGAACAGCAGGAAGTACAGGATCATCATATATCCCACCAGCGCCAGAACCGCAAACACCGGCTGATATTTCCCCAGGGGTGCAAATATCAGGACCGTTACCCAGTGCAGCAGAATGACCGGCATCGAGTGCAGCATGACCGGAAAATCCTTGTACCGACAGATCACGGACAGTCCGCAGAGGTTCCAGCCATACAGGGCTGCAAACGCATGAAAGTTCAGCAGCCATTTGTATTGGCCGGGTTCATAGTCATAGGTGTACTCCAGCAGGATGTAGGCAATGCCTGTGACGGCTGTCACCACCAGAAAACCCATCCCCGACACCAGGAAGTGCTTCTGTTGCAGGTCCTTTCCCATCTTATAGAAGAGGCGGAAGATCACCATTACCGTGACAAACAGAATCAGGGTGACCACCACCTGCGGGTGAAGTTGCTCGAAGATGATAAAGATGAAAAAGATAACGACGCCCAGGTTCACCAGCCAGAATCCGGCCTCCTTGACGCGATTGACGCTGGGCTTGTCACTTTCCTCTATGAATGAGAAAATCAGGGAAAAGGTGATCAGCGACAGGGGAAAGGAGAATCCCAGGAAAAAGGTGTCCAACTGCAGCTTGGGCATGTAGATGAGCTTCAGGTACTCGTTGTTGAGAATGACGAGGGTCGAAATCACTAGCGCCATGGACAGGCAGAGCAGGGCGGCCTGGTGAAATTTCAGGTATACCGGTTCTTTACGGGAAAAAAACTGCCAGGGAATGAATGAAAACTTCTGGACACGAAACGTTTCCACGATCACAGCCAGGACAATGGAGAGGATCATGGCCGGGATATAAATCTCCAGAAAGGCCAGTACGGCATAGGCGATCGAAAGGAACAGGAAGACAAACACCCGCTTGGGAATGTCGCGCCGCCTGACGGTGAAAAACAGCATCAGGGTGCCACCGCCGCACAGGTTGAACAGGAAGACATGCAATCTCTCCAGATTGTAGGGGCTATCCGGTATCACCAGATGCAGAAAACCGAAAACCAGGGCCGTCACAGCCAGGACGCCATAGATAACCTTCAGGCGTTGGTTCATGACGAAATCTTTCTCAGGCAGATCGTTGTTTTCCAAGTACATGTCTGAATACCTCTTCAAGTGTAGGGTGTCTGAAATAAAAGCCACTTTTGGTTAAACGATCCGGCAGGGTCCTGGTACTGTGCAGGATCCCTTCAACCCCCATCTGCCCGAACAGTAGCTTGATCAGGAAGGAGGGAAGCGGTATAAACGCCGGCCTGGACAAAACAGACGCCAGGGTTTTTGAAAATTCGATATAGGTCGCCGGATTCGGGCTGACGACGTTGATGGGCCCGGTAATATCTTCGCTCATCAGGGACCAGTAGAAAGCGGCCAGGGCGTCGTCGATTCCGATCCAGCTGATGTACTGGCTGCCGGGTCCGATCCTGCCGCCCAGTCCAAGCTTGTAGGGTAACAGGTATTTCTGTAGTGCGCCGCCCTCCGGGGTCAATACCACCCCTATTCTCATCAAAACAGTTCGAATCCCACTTTCTGCAGCCGGCTGGGTTGCATCTTCCCACTGTTTACAGACAGAGGCCAGAAAACCGCTACCGGCGGGTCGATCCTCGGTGGCGATGTCGGAACCGCAGTCGCCATAGTAACCGGTGGCAGAAGCGGAGATGAACACGCCGGGTTTGGGACTCAGGGCCGCAGCTGTTCTGGCCAGCAGTCCGGTGGTTGACAGACGGCTCTCGATGATCCGGCGCTTTTTATCTTTGGTCCAGCGCCCCTCACCGACGTTTTCGCCGGACAGGTGGATGATGGCATCGACCCCCTCAAAATCAGCGGGGTTCAGCGTTCCTTTGGCCGGGTCCCAGAATATCTCGCTGTCGTCCTTTGGTGTTCTCCTGACCAGGGTCAGTACGCTGTGACCGCCGGTTTTGAAAAAGGGGATCAGTTTCTGACCCAACACGCCGCTGGCGCCTGATATCAGAATCTTCTTTCGGGGCAAGTGCTGAAACCGGGCATGGATGGCCAGATCGGCTTCTGTGGTACGATGGCGCCAGTCAAATATCCGGCTCAGCTTTTTCTGAACGAAATGATCGGCCAGAAATTGACTGATAGATGAAAAGTAGGGTTTATACTCTATCGTGTCTTCAAGAACAGACTGGTTCTCAGAAAGGGTCTCAAATCGATGGGTGTGCACCCAGCTGGAAAGAGGTCCCTTGACCATCTCATCTCGGAATAGTTTGTTCTGTTCAAAGTCGGTATGCTTCGCATGCCACTTATACTTGTAAGGTCCCTCCTGCATACCCAGGACAACGGTCGCCCCAGGCTGAATGCCACCCGACTTGTGAATCACCCGAATCGGATCCCAAGGCGGACTCAGCCGTTCGATCGCCCCATCCCTCTCATGCCAGTTGAACGCCGATTCTGCCGGAATATCAAACTTACTCCGTTTCGTGAACCGCCCACTGATTCTGCCTTCCTTAGCTTTGTCTTCAGTCATATTCGCAATTGTTTTTTATATCCCACCGTCATCCCGGATCCCAAAGCCCGTCATCCCGGACTTGATCCGGGATCCAGGAGCATAAAACCTTCAGTCCCTATTCCCTGGCACCTTTAGCGCACGATAAACCAATAGTCCAAGCACCCAGAAAAACCGCCCTTCTGACCATAAAATAAACCGAACAAAGCTGATTATAGTTATCTCATCCCTTTTTGTCCCGGTGATATTGAAGATCGGTTCTTTTTTCCAGAATAAGCACGTTTCCAAGTGGCAGGTTTATTTTTTTCGCAAGCGGACCTGACTTTTTCCATATTGAATTAAGCTTCGTTTAAAGGCTTTAACGCGGGAAAAATGCAGATTTAATCGTTTAAGCTCGATAAGCACCTTTAATATTACAGATCTGAACAGAAAGAGGCGCTAAAGCAGATAAAAGCGGCATTTATGATCAGATAAACGGAAGACGGTGTAATTACGAGCAAAAGCGCGTTAATTGACTATAATCCGTGATTGAAAAAGCTAAAATGATCAGATTCTTATTGTATTCTGATCTCCGATATGAGAAGTGTTTTGCAGCAAATCAGATCACTAATATAATGTTATGCGCAAAAAATTGAACATAGTCAAATAACAAAATATGAAAATATATATCATTCTCATACTGGCTTCTTCTATGTTTTATTTATTCGCATGCGCGACTGAATCAAACATCGATTTTAAGCGACCTAACTCTAACAAAGATCGCATTTTAGATACTGACGGAGAAGAGTATAATAAAGTTATGTCTTCGCAACCTAGCTCTGATGGGGGACGGATTTTAGTTATCGGCGGAAGAGAGTTGAAAGAGGATGAACCGTGGCAAATCATATCTTGGAAATGCCGTGATTACATTGATGGCAGCAAGACTTTGGTTGAAGTTGGCAGAGCCACTTTTCCAAAAGATTTCAAAAATACAAAAGTGTATCAAGATCGGACCAATGAAGAAAAGCAAGAGTTAGATGAAATTATCAGATTTACAAATGATGTGGGTTTCGTTCTTTATGATGGAACGGATACTGGCGATTATACCTCTTACCATCGTGATGGTCTGAGTCACCGATGGGATTGGGGCGAAAAGAGAAGTTCATATTCAATAGTAATAAAACCAGACGGGACAGGATTATACTACAATTTCAGTACAGCCGAAAATGGTATAAAACACAAAGCCGATGAAGTTTTTAAATGCAGCAGGTGACAATACTGCGCTTAACAAATGTTTCAACCCGACGCATTTCTCCGCTGCGCTTCGAAAAACGCAGGTTAAACAGGCGTTATGCCTCTCTTTCGTTCAAGAACTAAAACCTTTTAGACCTATTTGGAGACTAAAATGCTTATATTAAGTTCATGTGGCTTTGAATCCAGTGAACTACTTCCATTTTGTTTAGATAGACTTGAAGAACCACCCGAGAATGTCAAAATAACAGTTGTTTTGACAGCAGCAATTAGTTTTTATGAAGAAGTTGTAGTAAATGACTTTTGCAAATATATCACAGCTCTTTTTAATAAAAGCGGAATTCAAGAAATTTCATTTTTCGATTTTGCAAAAGATAATCCAAATTATTTGTTCGACAGTAACATCGTTCTTATTATGGGTGGAAACCCTTACTACCTTTTACAGCAAGTAAAGAAATCGGATTCAGAGGAAATTATTAGAAAGATTGCTTTGTCCAATAGGATTGTTATTGGTGTAAGCGCAGGCGCAATGATGCTCTCTAACGGTCTTGTATATTTCAAGGATTTCTTGAGAATTAATAATGATGGGTTTGACGATTTTGGGCTAGAAGACCTAATTGGATTACAGCTCGCCGATCATTATATCTGGCCTCATTTTGACGTTCATCTTTCTGAGAAACCTGATCTAGACGATGAACTAACAAAACTTGAGCAAGAGCTTAAAATCAAAGTCACAAGACTTAATGATTCAGAAAATATTGTTGTTGAGAATGGGAAAGAGGCGTTTGTAAAGTTCAATTAATCAATAAAGGGGTCAGGCTTGCGTAAATGTATAACTTCAGATTTGCAATAAGCAATATACATTTACGCAAGCCTGACCCTATCCCTATATATTTACGCAAGCCTGACCCTATCCCCTATCCCTTGTGTGAAGAAAACGATCTTTACCCGCTGACGTAGTCCTTCAGGCAATTTTCAGGTGGTGCCAGCTTAAAAAATGCAGCAATTTTCCGAACTGAATCCACACAGCAACGATCCGCGTCTCTTAAATTCTCGATGACTGATTCGTCCACCCCGCATTTTCGAGCAATCTCAGCCGTTGAACTGGTGGAACGGTCAATACGTTTCACAATTTCGACGGTTGTCGGGCAAATGGAACATTCACCGTAGTACTCTTGATGAAACGTTTTCTGGCTGAGTTTCAAATCGAGGTAATCCTTAAACCGTTCCATCGATAGTGCCGCTGAGTTGTTTTTTGGAGGTACTGGCCAGAAACTGGTCACGATAACGGATGGTCTGGATGATTCGTTTTTCCGGTACCCGATCTGTATTTTTCCAGAACGCCTGGTATAAGATGATGTACGTCTCAAAACAGAAAAAGTAGAGAATTCGGGCCTGATTACCGGAAAGCTTTAAGCGAAGTTCATGAATACTGTCTCTGAGAAGATCTGCGTATGGTCTGGTCAATGTGGGCCCCATTTCTTCAAGCAGTGCCAGAAACCGAATGATTTTAGCCTGGTGTTTTTGCGGTCGGGACTCTATGAAATCCGTTATGGGACACATACGCATGGATGCGTCACAATACAGGATATGCCATTTTTTCATCGTTTTCATCGGAACACTGGTTGGTCAGAAAGAGGTTCATCCCCCGGTTGAGGTTTCCAACATAGCCTAAAACTGTCCCTAAGCCAAGACTGTCACAGCCTGAAAATAAAAGAATTCATATATTCCAGATACTGAGTCGTCTAGCCGTTTTGGTCTTTTTTTCAGTGTCACGTTCACCTGTGCGTGGACATGATCTTTCAGATTATGCTAGTACTGGTTCTACAAAGATAATGATTTCAGTTATCGCTCTTTAGAACCGTTTTAAACAAGCAAGGTTTATTCTCACCAAAGACCTGCCGGATCCAGCTTTTATGGTATTACTTATAACGAGGTGATAAAATGATCGACTATATTCAACAGTTCAGTCCTGTCATGCAGGCGTTCATAGCCACACTCTTTACCTGGGGGCTTACCGCAGCAGGAGCGTCATTGGTGCTGTTTACAAAAGATATCAATCAGAAACTGATGGACTCAACACTTGGTTTTGCTGCGGGTGTGATGATTGCGGCAAGTTTCTGGTCTCTTCTCGCGCCAGGCTTGGAAATGGCCGAAGAATTGGGGCACATTCCCTGGTTAACCGCCGTTATCGGTTTTATGGGGGGTGGTGTTTTCATGAGGTTGACCGATAAATTTTTGCCCCATCTTCACCTGGGGTTAGAAATAGAACAAAGAGAGGGTGTTAAGACGTCCTGGCAGCGAAGCACCCTTCTGGTACTTGCCATAACGCTTCATAACATTCCTGAAGGCTTGGCAGTTGGGGTTGCGTTTGGTGCTGTGGCCGCCAATCTTCCATCAGCGACCATTGGTGGTGCAGTTGCATTGGCCATCGGGATCGGGATCCAGAATTTCCCCGAAGGTACTGCTGTTTCAATGCCGCTTAGAAGAGAAGGTGTGGGAAAATGGAAGAGTTTTTTTATGGGTCAAGCTTCAGGTATTGTTGAGCCTATAGCAGGCGTCATTGGAGCGATATTTGTGTTAAGTATGCAAGGTATTCTGCCATATGCGCTCTGTTTCGCCGCCGGTGCCATGATTTTTGTTGTTGTGGAAGAGTTGATACCGGAATCTCAACGGATCGAATCGAACATCGATATAGTGACTATGGCAACAATGGCAGGTTTTTCGGTTATGATGATACTTGATGTGGCTTTAGGCTGAAAATTGTTACTTTTCAGAACAAACATTGTAAAAAGACAAAGGAAAAAATGGGAAAGAAAGTGGTTTTGGTAGCCTTTAATGGAGAACCGATGTGCTTTGTGCATGTGCTGTTGAATGCATTGGATATGAATGAAAGAGACTATGATGTCAAGGTGGTGGTCGAAGGTAGTGCAACCAGGCTGGTCAACCAGCTGCTTGATGAGAAAGAACCTTTTGCGGACCTGTACTCAAAAGTTGTGGAAAAGGGACTGATAGATAGCGTCTGTCAGGCCTGTGCCTTCAAGATGGGCGCCCTCGATGGCATTAAGGAACAGGGACTGCCACTGTCCGCAGAGATGAAAGGGCATCCGAGTCTGGCAAGATATATGGAAGAGGGTTATGAGGTGATAACCTTTTAATGGGTCCACTCTTAAGCGGGGGGTGTAAAAATGGAAACCTTTACTGAAGCGAAAGAGCTGGTAGGAAATCCTCAGTTTCAAAAACAAAGAGATAAAAGCCTTCAGGGTCTCAATGACGATATGATTGATTCTCCCATTGTGGATATCATCAGAGACCTGAATTACCTGCCTTATTGCTTCACCCTGCAGTGCTGTTATGGCCATTTTGTTTACGACGGCCAGAGTGAACCCCATAACCTTGACCCCTTGCCGAACGAAGGTATCACCACTTCGGTGACCTACAAAATTGCCTATATTGCCTTTTGCCTTGATAACAGCTCGCCGGGAAGAGAGCTGTTTCACCTACTGAAAGACATTCCGGCGATAGACCCTGACAACATCCAATTCTGCAGTGCGGAGTGGTTCTGGAATAAGCAGGTCAATTCTTATGCTCTGCAGGTGGAGCCGGACAGGTTTAAACGTCAAGATACCGCTGTTATAGGGTTTGAAGAGGCGTTGTCCGTTGAAAAGGTCAGAAATGAAATTTTTGGTCGGCTACGGGAACTACTTGAAACACTGAGCGTGATGTGAAAGTTACATCTTACAACAGGATAGATGGAGATCAAATGACAATGGATGGACGGATTTATTGCGCAGGGCCCTCTTTTTCGCCGGAAGACTGCATCCAGCTGGCTGAAATAGCATCGACGCTTAATAATAAGGGGTTGATGACCTATATTCCCCACGAAGATGGATTATACTCCCATTACATCGAGTATATCAAATCCGGTGGACAAAGAGCTCCTATCCTCAGCAGAGCGGTATTTGCCTGTAACGTGTTTAACCTCATTGAACGCTGCAATGGTGTTGTGTTTGGGTTAAACGGCAGAGTTCCTGATGAAGGCGGTATTATCACAGCTGCGATATCGTATATCGTCGGAAAGCCTGTTGTTCTGTATAAAATGGACATTCGCAGTAAAATTGCCGGGGATGACAATGCAATGATTACCGGGCTGAGTTACAAATTCCGAAAGGTTTCCAAGCTGAAAAAGATTCCGGTTGAACTGAATAAGGCAATGGCAGGAGCGGCGCAAAAAAGCAGCCCCTATCAATTACCTTTGAATGTGAAAACAGCCGTGGCATTGGGACGCAGTATTCAGGAAATGATTGATCAAAAAATCACTAATGATATGAGCAAAAAATCGAAAGCACTTGAAGAGATTATAGACCTCTGTGAAGCCTCGGAATGGTATCAGAAATTTGTTATCTGATATACCAACCAGCGCCAGGCCCATCCACTATAAAATATACAACTGAGCGCCTATCATCAGGAAGTTGACCGGAAAAAAACACAAATTGGGATATGAAGACTGCCCGATGTTCATTCCAACCTGAAAGGAGACTATGAAAAACACAGGGAAAAAAAGAGTATACTGCTCCGGCCCCCTCTTCTGTCCGGGTGAGATTGCCATAATGACAAAAATTGCCACAACGCTTGAAAATGCAGGATTCGAGGCCTTTCTTCCACATCGGGATGGACTTGAGCCATTTTTTTTGAAACACGCCAACAATAAGCTGATGAATTCGGCATTGTCACAGCCGATTAGCCGCAGTTTGTCCAAATCCGGATTTGCCCTGGATTTAGTTGAGGTGATTCTCGCCTGTGACTTTTTTCTGGTAAACCTGAATGGAAGGGTACCGGATGATGGAGCTGTTTCGGAAATGGGGATGGCATTTGCCGCCGGAAAACCGGTACTAATTTATAAAGACGATATCCGGACACCTTTGATGGGGTTTGATGAACCCATGATAACGGGTGCAAGCTGTTTTTCGGAAACCGTCAGTAAAATTGAGGATATACCCTCGCGGTTGCAGCAGATTGAAACCCGTCATTTCTGCGCAGCTTCTGAGGATGCGAACCGTTTTTCCGCTTCGGTTCAGCCAATGATCAAACGGGGAAAAAAGGCCGCCCGACTTGTAAAACGCCTTTCGAGCTTTAAGCCCAGGAGCTACTTTTAAATCGTGTAACAATCAAAATAACTTATTTACAACTTCTTCAACTTCGTACCCTGTATTCCTCTAGCCACCCGGTATAATCGGCCATATAAGACTTTTCCAGGCAATTATCCCCGAAGGTAGCTTATGCAGGTGCAGAGGAAACGGTCATCATCAAACCAGGGAGTTTCCAGGATGAGTCTGAAAAATGAGCCTTTTAACGATAACCCTATTACAAGGCGGACGGCACTAAAAGCAGGGGCTGCAGCTTTAGTGGCCATGGGATTACCTTCATTTGTATCTGCAGCACCCGAAAAGAAACCCCCCAATATTCTGTTTATTCTCTCCGATGATCATCGATGGGATGCCATGAGCTGTATGGGACACCCGGTTATAAAGACACCCCATATGGACAGACTTGCCCGGGAAGGGGTCCTTTTCAGCAACGCATTTGTGACAACATCACTTTGCAGTCCGTCACGAGCCAGTTTCCTGACAGGTCAATATGCCCATAATCATGGTGTGAAAAATAATCTGACACCGTGGGACAACAATAACGTCACGTTTCTGGAGCTCATGAAAAAAGCCGGATACAGCACCGGTTTCATCGGCAAATGGCATATGCCCGGGCAATTCCCCGACCTGAGAGGACTGGATAAATTTGTGTCTTTTACCGCTGATGGTGGGCAGGGACGATACTTCAACTGCCCTCTGATTGTTGATGGTAAGGAAACCCCTTCAAAAAAAGAGTATATAACCGAAGAACTCACCGATTATGCCAATGAATTTATAACCGATCATAAAGATGATCCATTCTGTCTTTACCTGTCCCACAAAGCAGCCCATGCCTTGTTTGCCCCTTCAGCAAAATTTAAGCATGTTTATGATGGGTTGGATTTACCGATGCCGCCTGAAAGTGACTCATGGGTCGGTCTCACAAATGGGAATTTGTTTCCCTCACCTTTTAAACAGCTGTATCGGAACTACCTTGCCTGTTTAACCGAGCTCGACCACCATATCGGCAGTGTCCTGGAAAACCTGGACGAACTTGGAATAGCAGATAATACAATCGTCGTATATGCAGGGGATAATGGTCATTTCTGGGGGGAACATCACTTGAACGACAAGCGATGGCATTACGAGGAATCCATTCGCATTCCTTTCATCGTTCGTTATCCCGGCATGATATCCAACCCCGGGAGGCGTGCAGAGCAGATGGTGCTGAATATTGATCTGGCTCCGACCCTGCTGGAGATGGCAGGGGTTGCAGTCCCTGATAATATGGATGGGAAAAGCATTTTTCCCGAAATAAAAAGCAGTCATGCCAGGGGTAGAGATGCATGGCTATACGAGTATTTCAAGGATTACGCCTACAATGTGCCGGAGCACAAGGCTGTGAGGACAAACCGATTTAAATATGTTGAGTTTGTTGGTCGGAGAAAACCGGAATTGTATGACCTGGCTGAAGATCCAAAGGAGATGAAAAATCTATATGGCACGCCCTCTGGGATGTCAGTTTTGCCTGGTCTGAAGAAAAAGCTGGAACATCTTAAGCAGGGAGAAACCATATGAACCCGAATCCAGCAGAGGACAATTCAAGGTGTTCACTCCTTTCGCGCTTTGTCATCCCATGCGGAGTGGGTGTCTTTGTCTTTTTCACCCTCTTTTTAACGTATTACTCATCATGGTATGTTGAAAACCGGATGTTGCATTTCATCCTGACCGATATTGTTGGTGCCCTGTATGGGTTTTATCTTTTATTTCATGCGCTGATATTATATCCGATTTTCTATTTCAGGGGTGCCGCCTTGCATGAACGGATATCAGGCACCTTTCTGATTACCTCATGCTGGTTGATAAAAGAAGTCATCCGAATGACAGAATTTTTCTCAATCGCAGAATCCATCTTTTATCTACTGATGTCGGTGCAGGCCGGTATCATTTTACTTAGCATTGGTTTGATGGCCGGCAGTGAGCTTGTATGCCGAAAAATCGAGAAGAAAAAGAAATCCCTCGATCTTCGGGTGGTAACGCCGATGCCGGTTTTCTTTGCTCTCTTTGCCATATCCGGAACAGCCTTTGTCCTCCGCAGCGGTGGATTAAGCTACTTTTTTAATTTTTATGATTTATACAAGATGGTTTTTTTCTGATCCTACAGCAATCGGCCAATAAGGCGTTCGAAGCCTGGGAATCGAGGCAGTTGATGCCCCTGAACAGTTACTTGTCTGTGATCATTTTATCGGCAATTCGATCCTTTTCAATTCTACTGATAAGGATTAAACAAGGAAGTATCAGCAAAGGGCTTTCCAACCCAAAAGGATTTTGGTTGAAAATTGAAAACCCGGAGTAGACAAACAGTTTCTTAAATTATTACGGAGAAAGAAAAATGAAGAATATCAGCATTATTATCTGTGACCGTTACCATACTTGTGCCGGTGGGAAATGCCTGCGGTCCATGCGAAACCGTGAAGGGGCTTTTGCCTTGTACAAGGACGAGGAGATCGAAATGGTCGGGTATACCACCTGCGGCGGCTGTCCAGGTGGAAACGTGGAGTACGCTCCCGCAGAGATGAAAAAGAATGGCGCTGATGTGATCCATCTGGCTACGGGTCTGGTGGTAGGCTATCCGCCCTGCCCGCGCCTGAAGGCTTTTTGTGATTTTATACCCGTAAAGTATGGATTGGAAGTGGTCATCGGGACCCATCCCATTCCCCAGAACTACTACCTGACCCACCAGGGACTTGGCACCTGGCAGTCTGACGTCTGGCAGGACCGCATTAAACATGTGCTGACAGATGAGAAGATTCGTCTGACTTATGATTGATTAAAACAAGGGCAGGTGGTGTGGAAAGCTGGCTGTCTAATTCTTGTTTTCGATTGCAGTGGGGGATTCAACAGGTACATTGGGCAACTCAATTTCAAAAATGGACCCATGGGGGATATTGTCGTTTACCCGAATGCTACCTCCCATTAATTCGATCAGTTTTTTGGAGATGGACAGCCCCAGGCCGGTTCCACCAAAGTCGGAAAACTTCTGATCCTGCTGTTGCTCAAATTCTTCGAATACCGCTTGCCGTTGTTCTTCCGGAATGCCAATCCCCGTGTCTTTCACCTTGATATTCAGCGTTGCGCTATCAGGCGTGCTGAATGCCACGTTGAGGCCAAGGGAAATCTCTCCCTCCTTCGTGAATTTCAGGGCATTTGCACAGAGATTTGTTAAAACCTGCTTAATCCGCGTTTCATCCAGCAGCACCCGTTCAGGCATATCGTCATCAACAACCAGATTAAACCCAAGCCCTTTATCATAAGCGCTGGTGCTGAACATAAACCGTACGTCTTCCATGGTTTGTCTCATGTCAACCGGTTCCAGTTCGAGGGAAAACTTGCCTGATTCGATTTTTGAAATGTCCAGAATGTCGTCGATTAGAGATATGAGGGTCTGTCCGGATGAGCGAATATGAGTCAGGAAAGAATGGGTCTCCGGATTTTCTGTCTCCATCTGGATGAGCTCAGAAAACCCGATAATGGCGTTCATGGGGGTTCGAATTTCATGGCTCATGCTTGCCAGAAAATGAGATTTTGCCCTGTTGGCTTTTTCCGCCTCCTGCTGGGCAGATTCCAGTTCCTTTGTTCGCTCTGCCACCATCTTTTCCAGTTTCTTCTTGGCGGATATTTCCAGTTCAAAGGCCCTGGTCTGAACCTCCTCTTTTTCCTTCGCCAGCAGTCGGTATCGATCGCCCAGTGCCAGGGCCAGGACCAGGATGTGCCAGACAGTTCCAAAAAAAATGGCATTGTTGGACATAATTCCGTATGGTACAAAGCCCGCTGAGCGCAGGGCAACAACCAGAGGCCCCAGGATGGTTCCAAAAACGGCTACCAGGTAAAAAACGGCTGGACGGTACCCTCGCTTGATGACCAGAATACTGGCGAGGAAAGGTAAGGGTGCCAGCAAGAAAAGGATAGCAGCAGCCAGTCTGGCCGTAAGGTACGGGTTCCATTGGGTGATAACGAAATAGACTAAAATGAACAGCAGGCAGGCGTTGGCCATGCGATTAAGCCGCGGGGACTGTTCTTTGAGTGTCAGAAACTCTTTTGTGAAAAGGATTACGGTAAGAACAACCGCTGTGATGGTGAAACTCAGTCCACGGTCACTTAGAATGCCCAGCGGGACCCAGATCACGAGACTTGCCAGTCCCTTTAAGGTAAATACAAACAGCCCGATGCTTAGAATGAAACAACCGTAATAGAGATGGCTCAAGTCCCGAGCTATGGCAAAAATGATCAGGCTGTACAATAGCATAACGAACAGAACACCAAGGAAGCCACCTACCAGCAGCCTACGGTGTTGTATGTTTTTTATATGTCCTTCCACGGTCATGAGACTGATCGGAAACACATATGAGGAACTGGTGTCAACTTTCAGGTAGATCGTTTTGTTCGCCTGTGGGGCGACAATTATCTTGAAAACAATGGTGGCTAGCTCCTCGCGACCCTGTCCATATGGATGATTATCACCTGCCAGTTTGCTATCCCAGTCGCCTTTGTTGTTTCGTTGATAGAGTTCTACTGTATCCAGGGTTGGGTAGTCGATTTCCAGATATCGGAGTCGTTCTTTGTTTGACCGATTTTTGATGATTAGCTTGTACCAAAGGGTTTTGTCCTGATAGCCAAAGGTGGGTAGAGGGTCATCCTGGTGAAAGAACTGAGCCTGATAGACAGGCTGCACAATATCCTGAATATCTAATGATCGGCTCTCATCCCAGAAAAACTCCCCGAGGGTTCCGAGTGAGATTTTGGACTGGCTATCCGTCAGTATGGTCACATGGTCAGCCGATGCCTGCACAGGGAGCAGGAGCAGTAGTAAGGCAACTAAAAGCAGAGGTTGAAGGCGCGGATGCATGGCTTGTGATTCCAGCTCTTTAATTGATTTTTTGTTTGTTCACACTCGTCTCAAATTTGTTAAAACTTCTGCTGATATTAGACAAAGGCGGGGTTATGAGCAATCATTATTTCCACCACCTGTGTATTATATGGCAGTGAATTCGGTTATGATATTGAACAACTGCTCAAGTTATTTTTTGTAAATAGTTGTTTTTTAATTTCGACTAGTGAAGCAGAAAACGAATACAGAGTGGAAAAGAGAAAAACGATTTTGGCGGGATATTTGCCGGAAGGGATAGCTGTTATCCTTTCTTCCGGCATCGGTGGGGGGCCTGTTTTTCAGGCTTTAAAGGCGTCGTAGCCCTCCAGAACATTCATGCGGTTGATGCTAGCCACCGGGCAGGCGGAGCGCAGAACTACTTCTTCAACTGTGCTGCCGAGCATTTCTTTTTCCTGAAAAATGCTTCCGGTATGGTGTGACATGGCGATCAGTTCAACATTGTTTTCCCGGGCGTATTTCAAGACCTCCATATAGGGAATGCCCTCCCGGACGATCATCTCGTAGTCATCCCCACTTGCCATTTCTGGTTTATAGAGCTGGTGGATTTTGATCTCTGCTTCCTTAACGTTTTCCTCGACCTCCACCTGGGAAGGGGCTCTCCCGAATGGTTGGGATGTAATATCGAGACCGTGAAAAAGGTGCAGTTTGCATTTGTTTTCCCGTGCGAACTTCAGGGCAAAGCGAAATGCCGGCATGGAAGCCTTGGTCAGATCGGTACCGCAGAGAATATTGTTCATCTCCCAAAGATTTTTCTCGTAGGGACGGCTGATAATGATCAACGGGCAGCGGGCTGACTTGGCAACCTTCTGCAGGGTGTCACCGGTAACATTTCGGTAGCGCAGGGCTTCGGCATCCTTGATCTGCTTATGGGCACCCATGATGACCAGGTCGATTCCCTCCTTTTTGACTTTTCTGAGGATCTCCTTGTTGGGAGACCCGACCATACAATCGATATCAACGTTCCCATACTGATCGAGAAATTCAGCATAGGTCGTTTGAATTTCTTCCTTTATGCCCTTATCAAAATCTTCGCCGTAGGACTCTCTTTCGCCAGTTTTCACATTGATCACGTGCTGGCTGTAGCCTCGGCTGGGGGTGCCAAATACATGAAACACAAACAGTTTGGCGTTGTATTTCATGGCCATGTCAAATGCGTAGTTGGCTGCATCATCACAGTCGGGCGTTACCGTTGTTGCGAAAAGAATATTCTTAAACATCTTGTCCTTTATTCGGTTTCAATCAGTCGTTAAGAAGTTAATTTTCCTGCACCGTTTACGGAAAAAACTGCTGTGCTGCCACATCACGTTCTATGTCTAAAGCAGGGCAAATGATTGGAATAACGGAAATGTTAATATGCCCTGTGTCGCATTCTAACCTGTCTAATTCAGATGATCAATCTTCATCCTCATCATCCAGTTTGAACTTATCCGGAATAATGGCCATATCGAGCAGAATGGGTTTCAGAAAACTCCACTTGATGTCCAGACTATATACTTTAGCCATGTCCCTGATCGCATCCCAACAATTGTGACATGGAGAGATGACAAGCTTGCAGTCGGTAGCCAGAATCTGGTCCATCTTAATCTTGAGGCCTATGTTCCGCTCGTGATGGTATTTTCCGATTCCGTTGAATCCGCCACCTCCGCCGCAGCAGTAGTTATGCTGCCCTTTGGGGGTCATCTCCCGGAAGTCTTCTGCGATATAGCTCATAATTTCACGGGTGATCTCACCCAGTCCACCATTTCTGACGTAATTACAGGAGTCCTGGAGAGTGACCGGCTCCTTGATTTTTTTGGACGGGTCGAGTTTCAGCTTTCCGGTTCTCAATACTTCTGCTACCCATTCGACGTAATGGATACTTTCCACCGGGGGTTGACCGGATTCATAGCCAGCCCAATAAGGCCCTTCGATGACTGTGGCCCTGTGTGCATGCCCGCATTCGGTTCCGATCATGCGCTTAGGCTTAAGACGTTCCATGGCGCTGTACACATTCTCAACCTGTGCCTTGCAGGATGCCCAGTCGCCAGCAAACATACTCAGACTGGTCTGTTCCCACCCTTCACTGGGGACGGTCCAGTTCTCGCCGGCCAAGTTGAACAGGATAGCGGCTTCTGTGATATCTTCAGGATAGTGCTTGGCTTCACGGGCGTTCAGGGTGTACATGATATCGGCGTTTTCCTTGTCGACGGGTATGCTCATATTCTTGTATTCGTCGTCGATACCCTCGGCCTCGAATTCGACCGTATCCACCCAGTCCTCGGTTGTAACATCCATTTGGGCCTTGTATACCCGGTGCATTCCCGATCCGATTTTCATTTCCCAAGGTACGAATCCCTGTGAAAAACAGAGCCCCCGGACATAACCGAACATGACGCCCATATCAATCCCCATGGGACAGTATACGCCGCAACGGGTACAGCAGGTGCATTTACTCCAGGCGGTGTCCATGGTCATGCGCATGAACTCATTGTCAACCTTACCCTTGCGCTTAACCATTGCCCCAAGGGTCGAATGAATTTTATATGAGGGTACCTGGGTCGGATCCTTGTCGTTGGCCGTATACAGAAAACAGCTATCAGCGCACATCCCACAATGAGCACAAATCTCAAGCCAGGTTTTCAAACGTGATTTCAGTGAACCCTGAATAGTGGCCCAGAGTTTCTCCTGGTCGACATCAAGCTCTTCCATCTCTTTGTAGTAAAGTTTTCCGCCATTATCGGCCATCAACGCCTTCAAGTCCTCTTTGGTATCGATGGTTTTTCTGTTGCAAAGTGTGCCTTCCGCCATGATATTTTTCCTTTTTACTAGATAGTCATGATTGTATTACCAGGACATCCTGGTACCTTTCATTCCACCGCGTTTGATGCCATAGTCCATTCCCAGTTGCATGCGGGACAGAAAAAAGAGTATGAAGTGTGACAGTTTGGTAAACGGAATGGCGACTAGCATGATCTCTCCTGACAGGATATGCAGGATGAGCCAGATCTTGTATTCAAAAATCTGATGGTACGCGATAAATCCGGTGATAAACGGGGCTACAGCGATCGCTAGAATCAGGTAGTCGTATGCCGTGGTGATGATTCGAACCTCAGGTAGAACGAGCCTTCGGACGATAAACATCAGGGCAGCAAACATCACGAAGACGGTCAAAATATCACCTGCCGCTTCAGGAATCGTGAACAGACTGATCCCCCATTTCTGCTTCAGGATGAAGTTATGTGCCGGCAGGAAAATGACTGACGTCAGCAGGGAGATATGAAATGTAAAGGTGATCACAGTAAACACCGGATGCGTTTTCCATCCCCTGGTTCCAAAAGGTATAAGCCAGAAAAATATAGACCTGATAGCACCTTTGATCCCAAGGTAGAGGTTTGCGCGATAAGCAACCCTGTCTGCCTGCCAGTGCAGGCCTCTGAAATACCAAATGGTTCTGACAACTAAGCCGATAAAGAAAATCCCGAATGCCAGCCAGGCCAGTGGTCCGGTTACGAGCTCATACATTTGACTCTCCAAATAAAGATTAAGAATTGCAGCTCCGCAACGCAATCCGGTCAGTCGTCATCCCGATCCATAAGAAACACAAAGTAAGCCGTATACAGAATCAGTGCCAGCCCCATCAGCAGATAGGTCACGCCTTCGGTGTAGACCATGAAATCCTGGAGTGTAAAAAATATACTTCCCATGGTTTTACTGCTCCGTTAGTGGGTTGAAGTTTGGTAATCCTTATGCTCATAAAGGATGGGCATTTTCGTCACAATAAACCGGAATAGTGTGATCCCGAGGGTAACCAGAAAGACGGTGATCACAATTTCCATCCAGTTCGGAAAGTATCGGTCCGCACTGGGGAGATGCCAGTTAAAGGCAACAAGAGATACGTTGAGTCGATTCAGGATAATGCCCAGCACCGTCAGTGCTGAGGTCCACTTTATCAATGTGATATTCTTTTCACGTGTCCCTATGGCGTACAGAACACTTGGCAAAGCAACAAATCCCATTAACTCCACCAGAAACCAGACCCCGTATCCAGTGAACAGATAGTGCCAGTTGTTATCGGCTGAGATGCCGAACACTTTGATAACGAAGTAGCCAGCCAGTATGAAAGAAGCCGCCTTGGCAAATCCAAGCATCAGGCCATCTGCCTCGTCCTTGTGTGTCTGATCCATTTTGTCGGAAAAGAAGCGATGGGAAAGTGAGGCCTCAAAGATCACCATCGATAAACCGGCAATGATACTCGTAATAAAGAAATAGACGGGTAGATAGCTGGAATACCACAAAGGGTGCATCTTGGATGGAGCCAGTAAAAACAAAGCACCCAGCGATGACTGGTGCAGAGTGGACAGCACCACACCGAAAATGGTCAGCACGATGGTCAGCTTGGTGATCACGTTTCGAAGCATTCTGAAACCCAGCCATTCCAAGGCCGCCGGTGAGATTTCCAGAAATAAAACCGTCAGGTACAGGGCAACACAGAGGGCTACCTCAAAGAGCATGGAGGTGGTTCCCTGCTGGATGGCGAAAGGATAAGGAAGCCGCCATGGCCGTCCAACATCGTAAGAAAGGGCAATGACCACCATGAAGTATCCCAGAAAGCCAGTCAGCACCGCCGGTCGAACCGCAGAGTGATACCGTTTCATGCCGAATAGATAAACAGCGGCGGATGTCACAAAACCGCCAGCGGCCAGAGCTACTCCGACCAGGAGATCGAAGCCGATCCAGATGCCCCACGGATTGTTGTCCGATAAATTAGTGGTCGCTCCAAGGCCCTGGGTGAACCGAAGCACCGTGACAATGGCACCCAGAACCAGGATTACTGCAGTGATCACGTTTCCCGGTGTCATCAGTGAACTGCTTTCTGCAACAGTTGGTTCGTCAGTCATTTGCATCCCTCTTTGTGTTATTCAGACTTTTCGTCGTCCGGTTTTTGAGCTTCTGCGAGTGCCTGTTTCACAGCATTATCGATATCTTTCTTCTTCACCCGCTCTGCCTTCTGCAGTGCGGCCTCCTGTTTTTCCAGCGCTGCAGCTCGTGTCTCCTCGATGGCGATGGCTACTGCTGCTTCCTTCTCGCTGAATGCGATTTTTTCCCGCCGCTTGTTCATGGCATACGCTCCTGTAAGGAAAACAGGCCAGAGTCCTACGACAAGTGGAACCGCCGACAGGGTTCCTGCAGTATATTCAATGGCTGGCTTGTTGCCGAGGTGCTCGTTCAGCCCAATGCTGCTGAAGGAAGTCCCGGCCAGGTATAGCCAGCTCGTTCCGCCCATCTCTTTCTCGCCGTAAATGTGATCGATGTACTCTCCTGGTTTTCTGGCAATCCGTTCCCGGGCGGTCTTAAGAAGATCTGTTCGCTTGCCGAAGAGAAGTGCCTCGGTGGGGCAAATGTCTACGCAGCCCGGCAGTAAACCCTTGGTTATCCTGGGATAGCAAAGGGTGCATTTGCGTACACGGGGGGTCAGTGCTTTATGGTACTCATAGGTCGGAATTTCAAACGGGCAGGCAATCATGCAGTACCGACAACCGACACAAACAGAGGCGTCATACTCGACAGCTCCCGAAGGGGTTTTCTGGAAAGCCTCTACAAAACAAGCCGCCGCACAGGCTGGTTCAAGGCAATGGTTGCACTGTATCTTACGAAAGGCCGACTCCCCTGGTTTTTCATCATCAGCATACTGATTCACTACCGTAAACGAGTCGTTGGTCGTCCGCCTTGTACGCTCCATAACCGAAAGGTCATCAAACGGCTTTTCCGGAGTCGCCAGTTCGTTCACAGTATTACACCCTTTTTCGCATTTGCGGCAGCCGATGCAAAGTGTACTATCATACAAGACCCCCTTGCTATCAGGATACCCTTTAAAATCGTGATTGGAGGCGCCTGTTGCTGATTTTCCCAGAATGACGGTCGCGTTTGCAGCGCCAGCCCATTTGAGAAACCCTCTTCTCGAGATTGACATATAAGATCCTTGATGAAGTCAATGAGTTCGGTTCTGACTTGAGGAGGGCCGCCTGTTGTCCGGAAGCCGATCCATCATAAGTCGTCATCGTATTTGCTTACAATACTGCCTGTTACTTCTCTTCATGACAAGCCGTGCAGTTCGTGGAGTCTGGTTCCTTCATATCCAGTGCTTCATGGCAATCGAAGCACTGCTGATGATAGGCGGCCTTCATTCCGGGTATACGGCCATCCTGTTTGTTGTCTGCTGACGCATGACAACTGACACACCTGGGCAGCGGATCGAGTGTCTCGGGGCTGTTATGGTGACAACTCTGGCATACCACATTCTTGCCCTGGTGGAAATTGTCTGCCAGTGCGTTCCCTTCGATATTATTCATCATTGTCTGCACAATATCCCGATGCGGGAACGATACCCCTTGGTACTCTTTCGAAATGACATCAATGATAATTTTTTCAGGCAGGGCGTCAAAATCGATCGTTGTTTCCTGCGGCGGTTTTGACTGGTAGTGCTTCGCCATCAGTTCTGCTCCTGAAGCCTTGTCTTTGGACAGGCGCTCAATGGAAACAGCATGACAGGTCTTGCAGGACTGCCCTTCTGAGACATGCATTTTGGTCTTAACCAGGGAGTGGCACCCTGAGCATTCTTTGGCCTGCACTTTCTCTTCATGACAACCCGTGCAGCTTCGATCAGACTTCACATCATGCATGGCCTGGGCGAGGGTGACCCAATTCCCTTCCTTCTTGCCTGACAGTGTGTGGCAACTCTCACAGGCGTTCAGGGTTTCATGGTGACAGGTGCTGCAGTCTGAGACAGTTGTCTCATGTTTCTGATGATCGAAAATGACGGCGTCCATCATCTGACTTGTGATGTTGTCAAAGGACTTGATGAATGTGGTATCAGGCTGATTGCGGTCCAGCCTCGGGATCGTATCGAGTTTTACAATTTTCTTCAGCTGACCCGCTTCATGACAACCGGCACACTTAACGGATGCCACTGTTGTATTTTCGATTTTTCCATCAACTTTTTTCTTTTGATGACAATCGATACACTGCTCATGAGAGGCATCCTTGTATGACATGGCGTTGTCAATCAACTGATCCTTATGACAGGTCCGACAGGATTCTTCCTGCCCTTTTTCGTACACGATCTCTTCTTTTGTGGCATCATAGCCATGGTGGCAGCTTTCACAGGTGTTATCGGCAGCTTCGATGTGCTTGTGATGGAGGGATGCATCAAAATCGATCACAGCCTGAGCGGCAACAACGGCGGGTTTGAGCTGATGACAGGTACCACACTCCACAGGCCCGGTGTCCTGATCCGCTGCTGCATTTTCCTCGTGACAGGTGATGCAGTCGGTATGGTAAATGTCCAGGGTGGTCTCCTTGTCGGTATCCGCAATCCTTTTGAATTTGAAAACCAGGTCGTCACCTTCTTTCGGGTGGCAGGCGGAACAATCCTTTCCCTGTTTTTCAAGGGCATTTGTATGCTTGTCATGGGGAAATGTTACCCCGGGTCTTTCGAGATCTCCAAACACCTTCATGGAATCGATGACGATCACACCGGCACGGCCCCTGCGACTGTCTATCTGTTGTCCAGCGAAGGCATACAGAGCAATTACTGCCAGAACAACACTTAACAAGGCCGCTATCTTATATTTGTCTTTCATCTTGGATTTCTTTCCCTTTTATATGCAGAAAAAACAGGGGAGCTATAACCGGGATATCTGTCTCCCCCTCTCTAGAATCTTAGCGTTTAAATATTCAACATGCCTGAACATCTGAATCTTGCTTTTTCCTACTCGCTATCACTTTCCTGATACACTGACTGGTTCAGATTTTCATGAGGATTACTACCCAATCGTTTCCTGCCTGACCTTCTCGTTCTTGGCCATTCGCCTTATCTTGTACGAGGCATCCCTTAAGGCGTTGTAAAACACCATGCTGTCATCATCCAGGTGATAATCACCATCGATATCAGTCAGATTGATCAATTCGTTGCATAGATCAATGACCTTTTCTATGTTGTGGTCTGCTGTTTCACGATTTTTTGACATTTGCTGGATCCAATTTGACTCGCCTGGGTTTGACTATAAAAGAGCAAGTAAAACATGATGCCTATTTTTCTTCCTGTTTCTGACCCACAAAAAACAGGGGCTAATATGAGACATCCATAGTTGAAATGTTTCTGTAGCAATTAATGTGCCAATAAAAACAAAATTAGTTGATAAAAAAATCTTATAAATACAATGCATTATAGTTTATAAGGAGAACGCCTGCCAAAAGAGTGTCTCACGCTAATATCCAAAAAGGTAGGACAGTTGATAAGTATGAAGATAGAGAAAGATCATATAGGACATAAAAACAGGCTCTTAAATAGAGATATGCCATGTATCAGAATACGAAGCTGAGACTAACATGAGACACGAGACATGATGCAGAACCCTGTGATTGGCGGTTGGGTTGGGGCAGGTGGATCGAGGGGATTCGGCCCGTTGAAAGTCTATTTCAGGTCATAGGCATCTAGATACCGATAGAGGGTAGCCCGCCCGATTCCGAGAAGTTTGGCGGCCTCCTTTCGATTACCGTTTGTTTTGGAAAGTGCCACCATCACCTTCTCCTTTCCAATTTTCAGAGGAGGTCCGTTTTTCTTCTTCCCCAGGTGAGAAAGGATTTCAGGGGGTAGATGCTCGGTTTTGACTACCTTGTCCCGGGATTTAACGTAGGCATACTCGATGGCATTTCTAAGCTCTCTGACATTGCCTGGCCAGGAGTAGGCGGACAGGGCATCGATTGCTTCATTAGTATAACCGAGTACCGGGCGCTCTGTTTCCTTTGCAACGAGTTCCAGGAAGTGTTCCACCAGGGCAGGAATGTCCAATCGTCGCTCCCGTAGGGGAGGCATATAGATGGGGACAACGCAGAGGCGGTAGTACAGGTCCCGCCGGAACAATTTTTTCTTCATCAACTGTTTCAGGTCCTGGTTGGTGGCGCTGACGACCCGAATATTGACGTGAATAGATTTCTCTCCCCCGACCCGTTCAAAGGTTTTTTCCTGCAGCGCCCGGAGCAGTTTCACCTGCATGGTAATGGAGAGTTCTCCGATTTCATCCAGGAACAGGGTTCCGTGGTCTGCCAGTTCGAAACGGCCCTTCTTATCATGGATGGCCCCCGTGAAGGCTCCTTTGACATGACCGAAGAGTTCGCTTTCCAGGATACCCTCCGGCAAAGCGCCGCAGTTTACAGCAACAAAGGGTTTATCGGCCCGTGAGCTCATATCATGAATGGCATTGGCGACCAGTTCCTTGCCGGTCCCGCTCTCTCCTTCGATCAGCACGGGGGCCCGTATCTCAGAGACCTCCCTGATCTGGTCAAATATTTCCAGCATTTTCGGGTCGCGGGTTACCAGCCCGCCCAGTGTATGGTTATGTCTGAGATGGCTTTTAAGTGTCTCAAATTCAGTTTCATCCTTGAACAGAATCAGGGCGCCGATGTTCTGATCTGATTCGTCTGTCAGGGGGAGTGTTGCCATTTCCAGGACTTTCAGATTGCCGTCTCGTCCTTTGAAATCAACCCGTGTGCGATTATCGGTAGAGGCGATACTGGAAGCGGTACCATCGCAGAAGTCGCAATTACCACCGCAGAATCTGCCCGGAAAAATATCATGGCAATCCTTGCCAAGAGCGTCTTCACGTTTGAGCCCCGTAATTCTTTCAGCTGCCCGATTGAAAAAAAAGATTATCCTGTTTTCCGTGTGAGCGATGACTCCGTCGAGCATGTTGTCAAGAATCAGCTTTTGGTGGCGTCTGGCGATGAAAAGGGTGTTCAGGAAATCTGAGTTGAACAGGGTCTCGATATTTTTTGATAGTTCATCCATGGCGTCTTTGATAGGCTGATCGTCCTGCTGGTTGAAGTCATTCGGGCCGGGGTCCGGCATATCCCAGTGAAAGTGGGGTAGTATAACGGGTAGGGGGATTTTCTTCTGGTACTCTGGATTTCCGATCGTGATGACGAGATCAAACCCGAACGGCTTGATTTTGCTGAGAGAGACATTGTTGAGAGTGGTACCGCCAATACCGGCTTCAGAGAGTGCCTTTCTGACCATAGGATTGATCTCCCCGGGAGTCAGAGAGGCGCTTTTAAAGACGATGTGATCGAACCGGATCGAACGGGCCAGTTGCTCTGCAATTAAATGCAGATTGATGAAACTGTTGCTTAAAAAAAGAACCGAATATTGATAATGATTGGGTCCCGCTTCCTTTTGCATGATCAGTGAAGTACGATTTGGTGCAGAGAACTGGGTCTGCATACTTAAATATTCTGTTGTCGGGGTATTTCGTCGATTGCGGATGCTCCGGGCAATCTGTTGCGAGGCAAGGTTATCCGAAAGGTTGTACCCTGGTCAAGGATGGAATCAAATTCCACTTCCCCTCCATGTTGCTGGATAATTTTCTTGGTCATTAGCAGCCCCAGACCAGTGCCTCCCAAGCCCTTGGTCGTAAAAAAGGTAGTAAACACTTTTTTCTTCACCTCGTAATCCATCCCACAACCGTTATCTGTCACCTCAAATATAACAGCATTATCTTTCTCCAGCACCCTAAAAGTGATGGTCAGTTCTTCTGCGTCCTCACTGATGCGGCAGGCGTCAATGGCATTTCCCAGCAGATTGGAGAGGCTTTCGTGCATCCCTTCGCTGTCCAGGTTCGCGGGGCCTATATTCGAGCTGTAATCGGTAACCAGTTTGATGCCAAGTTGATTAATCCTGACAAAATAGGTGTTCACCACCTCCTTTGCGATGTCAACCGGGTCACAAAGGGTTGTTTCGATCTCCTCTCCCTTTGAGAAGTTGAGGAATTCCTTGACGAAGGTTGATACCCGTTTGGTGTTGCGGTTCAGCATCTCCATCCCTTTCTGAATACGGGTAATATCCCCCTTTTGCAGTCCGGAGTTCAACATGTATTCACCCCCTTCCAGGCCGGTTAGTACGTTTTTTATGCCGTGGGCCAGCCCTGCAACAGTCTTTCCCACAGCAGCAAGCCTTTCAGACTCGAGTTTCTCTCCCTCCAGCTGCTTGATGTGGCGGATGTCATGAATCCAGAAAGCCATACCCTTATACTGATCATCGGCCACCAGCTTGATCCCTGTCAAGCGGGCGGGAAAGGAGTCCCCTTCTATGTTGGATACCTTTGTCTCATGAAGATAGATCGGTCCGGAACTAGTGGAGACGAATTCCAGGAACCCCTTGGGGAAGATGATCTCAAAATCCTGCTTCTGAAAGTGTTCCCGATCCTTGATATCCAGCATCCGTTCGGCTGCCTGGTTCATGATGGTGATCTGGTCGTTCTCATTCACAACGATAATCCCGTAGAGGGAGGAGGATATCAGTGACCCCATGGTGACATTATTCATCTTCAACTCCTCTTCGAGCTCAAGGGTCTGCGTGATGTCCACGGCCATCTCGAGAACCAGATCGATGTCACCGTTTTTCATCTCATATGGTACGGTTGTTACCAGCAGTTCAACCTTTTTCCCGTTTTTATCGATAACGGTTGATCTCCCTGAATGGGACTGGCCGTCCTGAAACGTAACATGGGCTGTGCAATCATTGCACTGTTTACCCCGGTTTTTTAGAATTTCATAACAGTAGGCGCCTTCGATGGAGCCAAAGAGCCTTTTGGAACTCTGGTTGGTTTCCACAATCTGAAAATCACGGTTGATGATCATTATATCGCAGGGGACCTGCTCAAACAGGTTGCGATACTTCTGCCTGACCAGTTCTGTGTCCGAAACGTCAGAGGTCATCTCAATCAGGTAGGGTATCGATCCGTTTTCATCCTTTACGGGGATGGTGTGTCGAATGCGGCAGGTTTTCTTCCCATCTTTGTCTCGGGAAATATCCTCAAATACGCGGGTCTCGCCATCCTTAAACACTGAGGGATGCATGCAATGGGGGCACTTGTCAACCAGATCCTTGTATACCTCATAGCACTTTTTTCCCTGCCAGGAACCGAATTGTGATTCAAAGGATCGGTTCGCCGCCATCAAATTGAAATCTGTATCGATAACAGCAGCAGACATCGGCATGGCATCAAACAAGTTTTTCTCAATCCAGTCTTTAATCATGCGAGCAGTTGTCATCGTGTCTCCCGGTAAATGTTAACAGGTCTTATTCCATAACTATCGCTGATTTTGATAAGGATACCATAGGCTGCAATTTTTTGACCATGGGTCAGTATTTCGGCTTAAGGGCGGCTGATAGACGAACGAGGGGGGACTGCAGGTTTGTATTGATAAAAGTGAAAATACCGGATAATCGGGTCTGGTGGTTGATGATCAGGGCGGTCAAGCATGTCTCGTGTCTCAGGATAGTCTCAGATTTATGATCTGAGACAGAGGGAGAATCTCTCTGTAGCATTGCAATTAAAGGAAAAATTTAAGCGTATCCATATCCTGTTTTTTGAATTGTCTTGATTTTAAGGGGTTTAGATTGAGACATGAAGCGGATTTTGGATTTTAAGAAAATTCTAATCCATTGAAATGTTAGCTAAATAAAAATATTAAAAAATTTATTCTTGGCACACATTGTGCTGTTATCAGATCACAGGAATTGGATGTCTCATGTTAACTCGTTAGTTAAGGTTGAAATGGTCAAGACACAGGATAACGCAAACCAAAATCTGGAACGGCTGATTGCGCTGTGCAGTGAAATGCTGGAGTTAGCAGATCTGGGAGATCATTATCGACTCGATGATGGCTGCGGTATTGTCTTCGGCAGCCTTCGTGATTCAGCCTATAAGATAAGGAATCAAGCAAAAGAAGAGCTGGCGAGACACCAAAGGAGCCGAAAAAAATACGATTGACATAAACGAGTGATCGTTACCCGGACTACGATAGTATCAAACATATAAGATTAGGACAGTTGGCTATTAAGAGGGTGTTTAATATTTTCGACTAAACAGGTTTATGAGCGGGAAAAAGAAAATACTGGTTGTGGATGACGAGCAGGACGTTCTGCTGTATCTCTCAACGCTTTTTGAGGATAACGGATTTGAAACCGTCACAGCAGAAAATGGCATTGAAGCTTTAAAAGTTGCTGAGGCGGAACTTCCTGATTTAATAACCCTGGACATTACGATGCCAGAGCAGTCAGGAATCAAGACTTATCGATGTCTGAAGAATGATATCAGGCTCCAGCACATTCCAGTGATTATCATAACAGCGGTTGGGGAACCCATTAAAAGTGTGATGAACGAGTTTGCAGCCTTTCCGGAACCCGAAGCATTTCTGAGCAAACCTGTTGACCAGAAGGGTCTGATCGAAACAGCAAATGAGTTGATGAGTTGACTTCACAGGTCAGAAAAGCACTGTCCTGGATCTTTCATCCGGCGGTGGATGATGTTTCTGCAGCAGGAATATCCGGTTATATGGTCAGATGATCATATATACAGCCAACCATAACCGTCACGGCTTTGGTTATTCTGCTGAAATTTTTCAAACAACGGAGAAAAAATGGCACTTGCATCGGAAAAAAGGATCCTGGTGGTAGATGACGAACCAGATGTCAGAGATTTCCTGAGCACCTGTTTGGAAGACGCCGGTTTTCAGGTTGAAGTTGCGATAGACGGTTTTGATGCACTGGAAAAGATTGAGAAAAGTCCTCCGGATTTGATTACGTTGGACCTGCTGATGCCAAGGATTTCAGGAATTAAGTTGATGCGCAAGATTCGCAAGAACAAAGAGTGGAAGAAGATCCCTGTTATCATCGTCACGGCGCACGCCAAGGATGAACTTGGGCAGAAGGATCTTGAAGACCTATATGCTGAGGAGGTGACCCCGGTTCCTGAGCACATTATCGAAAAGCCCATCACCCCATCCAGTCTGGTAAACGGTATCGGCAAGATTCTGGATGTTCAGACGGATGTGGAAGCGGCGGCAGAGAGAAGTGATGTGCTGAACGCGATCAAGAACGTCAGCCCGGACAAACTGAAAGAGATTCAGGCGCTCCTGAGATAGTTATCTGATCAGTCGACTGAAATGTCAGGGTGTTGATTCAAAAAACGGTAGATGGTAGCTCGGCCGACACCCAGCAGGCGGGCGGCTTTGGCTTTATTGCCACCGGTTTTTATCAGGGCGGTTTTGACAGCGGCTGTATCCAGTTTCTGGTCAGGCTTTTTCTGGACGTTTCGTTTCTGGACTTTCTGCAGTTCGAGTGGCAGGTCTTCCGGATAGATGATCCCGTTTCGGTTTTTGAACACGGAAAATCGAACCGCATTCTCCAGTTCCCTGATGTTGCCGGGCCAGTGATAATCCATCATGACTGACAGTGCCTCAGGGGATAAATTATGAGGGTCGTGTCCATTTGGTCTTGTGGCCTGGTTGAGGAAATGCTCGCATAGCGGCAGGATGTCATTTTTCCGTTTTCTCAACGGTGGCAGTTTAAGTGGGATGACGTTCAGGCGATAGTATAGGTCTTCCCGAAAGTTGCCCTTGCGGGTCTCTTCGAGCAGGTCCTTGTTGGTGGCGCTGAGGACCCGAACATCGACTGTTACCGTGCCTTCGCTGCCAACCTTTTCCAGGGTTCCTTCCTGCAGGAACCGCAGTAGTTTGACCTGGACCGATTTTGGCAGGTCAGCAACCTCGTCCAGAAAAATGGTGCCTTTGTGGGCCAGTTCGAAGCGGCCTTTTTTGCTGCGGATGGCGCCGGAGAATGATCCCTTTTCATGGCCGAATAGCTCGCTTTCCACTAATCCTTCCGGCAAAGCACCACAGTTGATCGGCACAAACAGATCGTTGCTTCTGGCGCTTTCATCGTGGATGGCTTTGGCAACCAGCTCTTTCCCGACACCGGTCTCACCATGAATGTGAACCGGATAGTCGAATGATGCCAGGTCTCTGATCTGCTCGAACAGCTGGATCATTTTTGGATCGCTCCCGATGATGCCTCGAAACCCCTTCGTTTGTTTGAGTTCTCTTTCCAGTGATTTGAGTTTACTGACATCACTCATGGCGGCAATGACGCCTGTGATCTCGCTGTGGGTATTTTTGAGGGGGATGACGTTGACTTCCAGGTCCTTGCGATTTCCCTCAGGATCATAGAAAACACTTGGATAGCAACTCCCCTTGAAGTCAGAACTGACCGGGCCAAAACAGAAAGAGCAGTTTTCACCGCAGAGTCTGGGCTTGAAAATAATGTTACAATCCTTTCCGATGACCTGGGATCTGGACATACCGGTCAGTTTTTCGGCGCCTTCGCTGAAAAAAAAGATCCGCCTTTGCATATCATGGGCGATAAGGGCGTCGGATACGCTGTTCAGCACACTGTTCAGGTTGTTCTGCTGAGCGACAAAGGCATCAAAGTAGCCTTGGTTGAAGAGATCTGCGACCTTCAATCTTATTATTTCTGCACAGCGGCGGAAGGTTTTTTTGGTGTCCTGGTTTTTGGAATGATCGGCCAGGGGGTCCTGGATGTGCCACTCAATGATGGCTGGGGTGCCGGAAAGCATGTTGCAGTTTTCCTGTGCATCGGAAGAGAGGTTGATGGCCAGGTCAAAATCGGTTTCTCCCATATCCCGTATCAGCGTCGACATTCGGGTTGAAATGTCGATTCGGTATTCGCCCATTGTTTCGATGGCCAATGGGTGGACCGGATCGGCAGCGGCATATCCTGCGCTGTATACATGGGTATCATCGCCACACAGAGCTGAGGCAAATCCGGCTGCCATCTGACTGCGAACGGAATCTCCGCTGGAGAAAAAGATAATAGTACTTTTGCTCATCTTTTGAGAGTGTCGCCTGAAAACATTGAACTGCTGCGGATAAATCCGGGATTCGACCAATCGTAAAGAGAAAACGTCGCTTGCGACGACTGGATGTCTGCCTGAAAATTGAGAGGGTCTATGACTATCCATATCCCTTGATTCAGCGGTTGTCCATGATATAGGTCAAACAGGCTTTTCCTGGCGAAGGTTGGTAGGCTATGGGCGTGCTATTTAATACCGTGTTCCAGCATGAAACAGACATACTGCTTGTCTTCTTTGATTATGTGGTTTTTCAGCCAGAACACGATGGTTTCGATCTTTTTCTTTTTATGTCTCCCATGGGCATTCAGGAGGTCTTTCTTGGTTTGTGCGATGGTTTTCAAAAAAACATTGTGTTTTTCCTGGTGGGATTTGTAAAAGGGGTAATGATATTTTTCCAGGAAGGACTCCTCGTATTCAAAGTGCTTCCTGGTATAGTCGCAGAGATTGATCAGGGCTAATTCCAACTGATCTTCATCCTGTCCACTATCTGAAATTCGATTGAGGTCGTTAATCAATCGCATCATTTGTTTATGCTGCGCGTCGATGGATTCTACGTGGACAGTGTAGGAGTCGTCCCAGGATATTGCAATCATTACCTATTCAATTTGAAAATGTCTTAAGGTTCTTTAAACGAGACGGGGGGTGTCTCATGACTGATATTTAGGGATCGTACAAAAATAGCCTGGCATAGATCGTTTATAAAAAATTTCACATAGTCTGTTTGCAAAAGTCCTAAATGCCGGACGTTTTATAAACAGAATGTGACCTAATTTCTAAGCCGACTTATGCATAATCTGTCCGCAAAAGTCCTATAAAAACTGGACATTTTGCAGACAGAAACCCACGTAATTTTTGAGCCGACCCTCAGATACTGCACTCTCCGAAATGCTTGTTGGTGTATTCTTGCAACAGCATGGTAGCGTCCTGGCGACATTCGCCACAGCCGGTACTGATCTTTGTGATCTCCTGGAGTTCGTAAAAACTTCGTGCGCCTTCAAGAACTGCTTCTTCAATTTCATGATCGGTGACCTCCATACACTCGCAGATAATCAGTGCCTCTTTCGTTGTCACCTTCTCCGCCATACCGTTCTGTGTATAGTAGCTATCAATGGCCATGCGCAGCGCTTTGTCGCCCAGAACTGAACAGTGAATCTTGCTGTCAGGCAGGCCACCCAGCTCTTTAACAATGTCCTTGGGGGATACCTTGTACGCTACATCCAGGTCCATCCCTTTTACCATCTCAGACATTGCAGAGGTGCTGGCAATGGCGCTGGCGCATCCGTAGGTCTGCCATTTACAGTCTTTGATTTGATTTTTTTCCTTGTCCACTGAGATGAACACAATCATCTCGTCACCGCATTTGATATTCCCGGTCTTACCCTTTCCATCGTATTTAAACCCTTTTTCATCTCTAAGAATATTTCGTGGATTCATGAAATGGTCTTTAACCGTATCCGAATAAATCCATCCTCCCTGATCTGCCATTAATTTCTCCCGTGATATACTGTTGACATACTTCTGATTCTACTGATGACGTTTTCCATTTTTTCAATTACATACTCTACATCTTCCCGGGTCGTGTCCCGTCCCATGCTGATCCGAATGGACCCGTGAGCGCTTTCTGCTTCCAGACCCATGGCCAGCAGGACATGTGAAGGATCCAGAGAACCGGAGGCACAAGCGGAGCCTGTGGAAACAAAGATACCCTCAAGGTCGAGGTAAAGAAGGATGGACTCACCTTCGGCCCCTGAAAAAGAAACGTTCAGGGTGCCTGGCAGGCAATCTTCCTGGTGCCCGACAAATTCGATGTCAGGGATGTTGGCTGAGAAACCTTCTTTCAGCAATTGCTTAAGCTCAAGCAGGTGTTTGGCTTCAGACGCCATTTCGAGTTCCCGCATCTCAATGGCTTTTCCCAATCCAATGATGCCTGTTGTATTTTCAGTTCCAGCCCGTCGTCCTCCTTCCTGATGTCCACCCCTGATCAGCGGGCAGAATGCCACGCCTTTTTTGACATACAGCACCCCGATACCTTTGGGACCATAAATCTTGTGCGCAGACAAGGATAGAAAGTCCACATCCAGTTCCTTGACATTAACAGGGATCTTACCTACGGCCTGAACACTGTCTGTGTGAAACAAGGATCCGTTCTCATGGGCGATTCTGGCCAGCAGTTTAATATCCTGGATGGTTCCGGTTTCGTTGTTGGCCATCATGATTGATACCAGCCCTGTGTTGGGGGTGAGCATGCTTCGATACTCCTCCAGATCGACTTTTCCATCCCGGTCGACCTTAACAAAATCGACGGTCATGCCCCGATCCTTCAGGCATTTCGCAGACTCTAAGATACAGGGGTGTTCAATGTTGGTTGTCACAATACTGGCGCTGCTCTGGCAGCCGACTTCACAATGTCCTACCGGTTGGCAGGTCAAAGAGGACAGTACCGTATTATTGGCTTCTGAGCCACTGCCCACAAAAATAATCTCCTCGGGTTCCGCGCCGATAAAATGGGCGATCCGTTCCCTGGCCTTCTCTATTTCTGTCCTGGAGTGTCGGCCGTATTGATGGAGACTTGACGGATTGCCATAGTTCTCCATTGCCTCGGTCAATGTTTTGATGACTTCCGGGTGCAGTGGGGTGGTCGCGTTGTTGTCGAGATATACTGTTCGTTGTTGCATGTTATGTCTATACGTTGTGGTTGATGTTCTGGTTAACAATAAACTGGCGAATGGTGCATGAATGACCATTTACCAACTATTACTGAAAAATTCATGCCAAACAGAAAAGCGGCGCCAAGGCCGCGTTTTATAGGCTTTTCAGGTCCGGGTGATCAATGGGATCCTATGCAGAAATAACTGCATAACCTCATGTGAAGGCAGGGAAATCGTCAGTGGTGGGACTTTTTCATGAATGCTGGTGGTAAATTAATTCAGGATTTTTCATGATGACACGAGTGTCTGGTGGAATCGAATCGGTCAGCCAGACATTTCCGCCGACAACTGAGCGAGTCCCGATGGTGGTGTCGCCACCCAGTATCGTCGCCCCGGCGTAAATGATAACATCATTTTCGATGGTGGGATGGCGCTTGATTCCCTTTAACCGGCTGCCTGCATTTGGTGGAAGGGAATGAGCGCCGAGGGTGACTCCCTGGTAAATTCGCACATTGTCGCCGATGATGGTTGTCTCTCCGATGACAATTCCGGTTCCATGATCGATGACAAAGCGTTCTCCGATGGTGGCTCCTGGATGAATGTCGACACCGGTGATGCTGTGGGCATTCTCCGACATAGTGCGTGGCAGAATCGGAATCTCCAGTTTGTAGAGAATATGGGCGATACGGTAGACGGTAATAGCCTGAATGCCGGGGTAGCTGAAGATAATTTCATCAAAACTTCTGGCGGCCGGATCTCCATCAAAGGTGGCACGGACATCCTTGGACAACTGCCTGCGAAGGGAGGGGATGTCACGCATCAATTCCAGCGTGGCCTCCTGTCCTCTCTCGGCACAATCGTGGCAGGGCTGATCATAACGGATACAGTCATGCCGGATGCTGCTTGTGACCTGTTCGGACAGCAGGTCGTACAGTACTGATACCGACTGACCGATACTGTACTTCAGATTGACAGGATTCAGCTTCCCTTTACTGAAATAACCAGGAAATATGATCTCTTTCAACAGATTGATAATGCTTACCACAGATTCAACAGATGGTATCGGTTCGAAATCGGCATGCAGAAAGCAGTCATTGTCTGCACAGTTGTCGATGATACTCTCCGCCACCTTTGACAACTCCTTTCGATGATTCAAGGAGGAGTTGAGGCTGTTGCGACACTCCCGTTTCTTGTCCCTTAGATTTATGACTGTTTTAGTGATCAGTTCTTCCACTGAATCCTTTATGATTAACTTTTTTGATAGTCTGGTCTTCCGAAGGCCAAGTCACAACTATATAAGATTCAGGCCTATTTGTCCCTTGAATCCTTTAGAAGACTGAAAAAATAAAGGATGACATTCAATAGCTGAGTAGAACACGTCCAGTGACGACTTACCAGTAGGATAATGCATCCTTGAATATTGCATGCAGGTCGTCCCAGCTGATGGCCCTGGGACCGTTATCGATAACCCGCTTCTGGGGAAAGGCTCCGTCGGTCAGGGCTTTCAGATCTGCTTCCGTATAACCGACGCCTGTCAACCCGTTAGGCATGCCGGTTTGACGCATCATCTCAATGACACGATCGGCCAACAGTATTCCGGCATCTTCCAGGGAGGCCCCCCTGATATCAGCGCCCATTGCATCTGCCGCCGCCAGGTGTCGCTCCGGACAGGAAGCAGCACAGAAGCGAAATACGGCAGGTGCGTTCACGATCACGGAGATCCCATGGGGTACCATGGGATGGTCGGTGGGCCAGCCATCGGGTTGATAGTCGCGAACCAGTCCTGCAACCGCGTAGGACATTCCGTGGGGGATGTGACACCCGGCATTTCCAAAACCAATGCCGGCCAGCAAACTGGCGAACATCAATGACTCATAGTGCCTATCCTCCGGCTGGTTGACGGCATCCACCAGGTTGGCACCCACCCGGCGAATGGCCTCAATGCAGGAAACATCGCTATAGGGGTTTGCTCCCTGGCTCAGGGGTCGAACATCGGAACTGGCAGGCGCCGGCCGTTGGGTATAAGGACGTGCTGTGATAGACTCGATGGCATGTGAGAATACGTCAAACCCGTTGGCTGCCATCACATTTTTTGGCAGCGTTTTCAGATTGTTGGGGTCGAGGATGCCCAGATTTGGTTTCAGCCTGATGCTGGCGATACCGGTCTTGGCCTTCATCTCCAGCAGATCGAAAATGGCGATGCCTGTACACTCGCTGGCAGTCCCGAAGGTGGTCGGACAGGCGATGTGGGGTTTCAGGGGACCGGGGATGGGCTCCGCCCTGCCGATGGGAGCATTTACGTAAGTCAGCAGATCGTCCGGATAGGTGCTGTATAGATTGGCTGCCTTGCAGGTATCCATGACTGATCCGCCACCAACGGAAATAAATCCGTCAAATTTGCCCTCACTCGCAAAAGCAGTTCCGGCTTTAAAGGAACGATCGGTGGGCTCAACTTCGGTTTCGGCATACACTTCCGAGTCTATCCCGCTTTTACGGAGAGATTCCTGGACAACTGCCAGGGGTTCCAGTTCAGCCACCTTGGCGTCTGTGAAAATGGCTACCCGGTTCATGCCTAGTGTTCTGGCATCCACCCCGATCTCTCTCAACGACCCCGGTCCAAATTTCACCAGGGGAGCAACAACGGAAAAAGAGGTGTCGCCACCGTCAGATGGAGCGTAATAGTCGGCCAGGTTCATCGCTGAGCGTAAGTCCTGTGTATCTGTCATGATTATTTCTCCTATTTGAAATTATAAAATCCCAGCTAGAGCATCTCCACCAGCATTCGTTTCAATTCCAGCCGCTCCCCGAGTGAAAACCCTGTCAGAAGCTCCTCGTTGGCGGATTTTCGCTCTGCTATCAGCTGTGTTTTCATCTCGTTGACCCTGTCTGACGGAAAGAGATGGATCAATCGCCGGTCTTTTTGGTCCTGCCTTTTCGTCAATAGCCCGGAATCGGTCATCCGTTCAACAATTCCTGACAGAGTGGCCTTGTCAATCATCAGCTGGGCTCCCAGTTCTGCAGCTGTCACTCCCTCCCGGTTCCACAGCATTTCAAGAACGACATATTGAACATTTGTGATACCGAACGGTTTCAGTCGTCTTTGAACAAGCTGGTGGCCTCTCTGATATGCTTTTGACAATAAAAAAATATAACAATCAGAGATGGTCTTCCTGTCATTTGTCATGATTTTTCCTCTTTTATCTGTTCGTGTGCAAACTAAAGTAAAATGGTTGGAAAGTCAAATACGGGAAAAAGAGGCAAGCTTCTGTGGTTGCTGGATGATTGAACGGTCGTCAATGGCATTGTTCCCTTGACGTGAAAGGGAGAAACGGTTAAAGATACTCATGAGAAACAGGCTGGCATGAAGGGCTTGTGGCTGAATTTGCAGTTACCCCGGTTTTCTGATTGATAACGTATCAAAGGGAAAAAATGGAAAATTTATTTGATTTAAAAGGAAAGGTAGCGATTGTTACCGGCTCAACAAAGGGAATAGGGAAATCCATAGCAGAGCAGATGGCGTACCATGGCGCTTCGGTCGTTGTTTCATCAAGAAAGGCGGATGCATGTGAAGCTGTCACAAAGGAGATCAATGAGCAGGTAAAGGATAGAGACGGATCAGCCATCTCCATACCCTGCAATATCGGTCATAAGGAACAACTCCAGATGCTGGTTGATGAGACTCGCAAGCAGCTGGGAAAAATTGACATTCTGGTGTGTAATGCGGCTATCAATCCCTTTTTTGGATCCATGGCAGATATTCCGGACAGCGCATTTGAAAAGATAATGGACTCCAATATCAAGTCCAATCACTGGCTCTGCCAGATGGTTATTCCGGAGATGGTTGAGCGGAAAGACGGTGTGATTACCATTGTATCTTCCATTGGTGGGCTCAATGGCAGCCCGATTCTGGGAGCATACTGCATTTCCAAGGCGGCCGACATGCAGTTGGCCAGAAATATCGCATCTGAGTATGGTGTTCACAATATCCGCGCCAATACGATCGCCCCGGGTCTGATTCGAACCTATTTTTCACGCGCACTCTGGGAAAACCCGGAAATACTTAAAGAGGCGACCTCCGGAGCGAAGTTACTGCGGATTGGTGAACCGGAGGAAATTGGCGGCGTGGCTGTGATGCTGGCTTCAAAAGCAGGCGCTTTTATCACTGGCCAGACCCTGGTTGTCGACGGTGGGACCTAGAATTCCGTTCAGGGTGGGGTAGCTTGTGTGTACTCCTCCTGATGATAAGGCCAGGGTTTCAAGATTCCAGTTTGTGGGAAGGTAATCGTCCCAAGCCGTGGCAATTCACAAAATCAAAGCAGAAAACCAAACAGGAGTTGCTATGTCTTTCGATCCAGCGCTGTTTAATCCCGAGAGTATCAGCAAAGAGACCGCCGAATTCAATCAACTGGTCCATGATGCGATTTCTCAACTTCCTCCCACCTACACCCTTCCTCCTCAACAGTTGAGAGATGATCGGGAGGCCGGTAAGGGACTCTGGCCGGTTGAACGATCGGATGAAATGTCGGATCGGGAGATTACCGCACTGGGTAGGACGGTGCCGGTACGTGTTTTTGTTCCAGAGCAGGTCGACGGTGTTTACCTGCATATTCACGGGGGTGGTTTCATGCTGGGGCGGGCGCACCATTCTGACATCAGTAATGTAGCGATAGGCAAGGCCTGCAACCTGGCAATTGTCAGCGTGGACTACAGGCTGGCGCCTGAAAACCCTTATCCGGCCGGGGCGGACGATTGTGAGTCGGCAGCGGTCTGGCTGATTGAGAATATGAAGCGTGAGTTTGGCACTGAAAAGATCCTGATCGGCGGTGAGTCGGCAGGTGGGAATCTTGCAGCGGTAACCCTGCTGCGAATGAGAGACCGGCATGGGTTCACAGGATTTTCAGGGGCTAACCTGATCTATGGGGTTTTTGACCTGACCTCCTCACCCAGTTCACGTAGCTGGGGGGAGGAGAAAAAATATGTACTCACCACACGGTTGATGGATTGGTTTCATGAGAACTATGTCTCTGAGGGTGACGCCTCCCGGGACGACCCTGAAATGTCGCCGTTGTATCATCGCCTGCACGATATGCCCCCGGCGCTGTTTACGGTCGGGACGCTGGACCCGCTGCTGGATGATTCCCTGTTTATGCATGCCCGCTGGACGGCGGCTGGTAACAAGGGAAATCTGGCAATCTACCCCGGCGGTATTCATGCCTTTAATGCGTTTCCAATTCAGCTGGCCCAAGAGGCCAATGACCGGGCAATGGTATTTCTCCGGTATTGTCTGATGTAATGACATTCAGTAGCGGGCTATATCAGATGTCCTGTTCCGTGCTGCTTTGCTGCTTCAAGGGCAGCCGGATGACAAACCGGGTTCCCTCTCCTGTTTCAGACTGGACTTCCATGGTTCCCCTGTGGTTATTGCTCACAATCATGTAGGATACGGACAGGCCCAGCCCCGTTCCCTCCCCTACGGGCTTAGTGGTGTAAAATGGCTCAAATATCCGTTTACGGGCCTCCGGGCTGATACCGGGGCCGTTGTCTTCAACCTCGATCCTCACCATGTCTGACTCCCCTATTAACCGCAGGATGATTTGGGGTTGATGGTCTGACTCCTTTTCAGACATTTCCCAGGCCGCGTTTACCAACAGGTTCAGGATGACCTGCTCAATTTCTGTGGGGGAGCAGGGAACAGGAGGCAGTTCCGGATCGAACTCCCTGATGACCTTGATGGCCCTGAAGTCGTATCTTTTCTTCAGGTTATAGTCTTTGCCTGCCAGTTCCAGGACCTCCTCTATTAAAATCGATAGATCGGTAGGGACTGTATTCGGGTCACTTTTTCGGCTGAACTGCAGCATGCTTGAAATAATACCCGCTGCTTTCCTGCCGGACTCCAGGATACCGTTGAAAAGTGAGACGATCTTCCGTTTTTCAATATACTGCTGGAGTTTTGGAAGATCGATCCCCAATGCTTCGGCTGCCTCCCGGTTTGCAGGCAGGTCGGGAGAGAGCCGTTTCAGAATGGTCTGGACTGCCAGCAGGATACCGCCCAACGGATTGTTCAGCTCGTGGGCCATCCCCGCAGCCAACCCCCCCAGAGACATCATCTTCTCGGTCTGGACCATCAGCTCTTCTGCCCGCCTTTTCTGGGTGATATCGGTGAAAAATGTCAGTAAGGCTGACCCACCCGCCCAGGGAATGATCACCGCCTTGACTTCGATCCAGAGGACACTTTTCTCCCGAGTGATAATCCGGTGGGTATAAAAGCCAACATCCTGCCCCGTTTCCAGCCGCTGAAACCGTCTATTTATAACCCCCTCCCGGTCCTCCGGGTGAATGATTTCATCAATCCGCATCTGTTGAAGCTCCTCAGCAGGGTATCCAAACAGCTCAACGGCTTTGGGGTTGAAGTATTGAAACCGATGGTTCTGAACCACGAATATAGCTTCAATGGCGTTCTGCACCACATTTCGATATTTCTCTTCGTTCTCTTTCAGGGCTGTTTCGGTTCTGATCTGTTCGGTAATATCCTGGCAAAGTGCTGTCAGACCGATAACCTTCCCTTCCATGTCATAACTAGGGGCATTAAACCACTGGCAGGTGAGTATCCTGCCATCCTTTGTCATGTTATCATTAATGTTTTCGGATGCTTTCGGGCTTTCAAACAGATGAACCTGTTTAACGGCTTTGTACTCATATTCAGGAAGCAAGATATCAAAGGTACTGCTGCCAATGGCCTCTTCTGCTGTATATCCGAAAATCTGTTCAGCACCGGGGTTCCAGGCGGTGATGATAAAATCGTTATCAAACTCAAGCACAGCAAGTGGGGTAAGCCTTACAAGTGTGGCAAAACGATGTTGCGACCTTTGATTTTCACTGGCTGCCAGTTTCCGATCCATTGCGATATTTGCATTATGCAACGCCATCTCAACCACCATTCTCAGTTCTCTTTCCCGACAGGGTTTCAGGACGTACTGAAACGAAGTTGAACCAACTTCTTCGATTTCTTCTGCTTCCTGTGGGGTTGTGGAGAAGATGACCGGAATGTCAAGTTTGGAACTGATTTGGGTGGCAGCTTCAAATTCGTCTGCCCCATGCTCATGGCGGAAATTCATCAGAACAAGATCGGGCTGGATTGCACGAACCTGCTCAAAGGCCTGGACTGCATCAGGGATGATGGACACCACCTGGTACCCCAGCTTACCAAGACTGCTTTCAACGTCTCGGGCATCCGTCTTATCCCGCTCAACAACAATGATACGGGCTTTATTCACAATGACTGTTTTGTTGAGGTGTGTATGGGGTCGGTGACCATTGCTTTTCCTGAAAGGGATTTATGAATGAGCAAACCCGCATTAGCAAAGGGGGTCTCTTATTCAAGCGTTTAATCGACAGAATATCCCATTTAACTGGTTTCGTCTAATGGGACGACGTCAGGCCAGGGTCAAATCGCCTGTTCAGGCAAAAAGGGTGTCAGACAGAATAGCGGTGAAAGGTGGCAGCGGCTGTGATATTTTCGGACAGGTGTCTGAAATTCTGCATGTCCGCATTAACCACATCCATCGATGAAATCGATCAATTTAGAGATGGCTGGAAAAACGGATGCTTTTCTGGAGGACCACAATGAGCCGGTTTGGGGGTTGACCGCCTTTTCCGAAGAACACCGTTTACCCGGCACGTTGCGTTATTTCAAGGTGGATGCAATGGGGCTTGACTTCATGCGGAATACCTATACGGCAGAATTCAAATGGGACAATGCCAGGACTACCGCTTTTCTCACGCGTACTGAATCCGCAGACAACGCAACATTGCGGTTGAAACAGTATGTAGAACATGCCGGAAGGTTCGGGCGGGGGGCGGAACTGGTGGATGAGGGAAACCTGACATTTCTGGTGTGTGACATGAATGGCCTATATGATGTGGTATTTCCGGAGGGGCGGCTGTTAGGAGGCATCACGGCCATCGCTGACAAAACACGCGCCATTGAAACCGGAATTCAGTTTCGAAAAGCAGTGAGGCAGCAGCATGGCATAATAGAACCATTAAAACCGGATGGAACCTTTTTCATAAAAGGCCCCCGGGAACTATTGGGATGGTAGTGCATGTAACCGGATTTGCGGAAAAAGGCTACCACACGCCTGAAGCCTGCCTATGGAGAAATAGCTGGTGGCTGAACGGGAATTGAAATTGTGGAGTGAGGGGGTGGACGCTTCATGAGCTGATTGATCAACCAGTCCCTGGCGTTGACCGATTGACCATCATTGAATCGGATCCGGTACGGTTCCTTGGTAAGAGAGGATTCGGAGGCCAGTTTTTCGATAAACATTTCCGCTGTCCACTCTTCCCTGTCCGGTGCAAACCAACTGTCAGAGGCCCTTTTCAGTTTCATTTCAAGGTGGGCAACTGCGTCTGCAGGTTTATGGGCCGTTCCATTTCGAACAAAGACGCCGTCAACCTGGCTGATCTGCTGTAACAGATAGTCAATTCTGTTTTTCTCTTCATCCCAGCCGCCGGATAGAGGCATGGCGGCAAGTACTAGAAACAGTGTCAGCAGCCTCTTCATAACTTTCCCGCCAGCCTTTGATTAGTAATAACTGGAGCAGTCCCAGCAGTGGGTACAGAGTTTCTCTTTCGGCAGACCGATGGCATCCACCAGATCATCCAGTCGTTGAAACTTCAATGAGGTTAAACCGAGACGGTTGCGGATGAATTCGATCATGGCCAGGTTTCGTTCCGAACCTGCCGCTGCATAATCGGCCAGGTGGTTGTCTTCTTTTCCATCCAGCGCCTTGATGGCTTTTCTGCCGGCGAGATCAAGGGTGGAGCGTGAGGTTGAAAAATTCAGGAACTCGCAGGGATGGATCAATACCGGGCAGGCCGCGCGCATATGGATCTCTTTGGCACCATAGTCAAAAAGAATCTGTACGTTATCCTGCAGTTGGGTTCCCCGGACAATAGAGTCCTCACAAAAACAGATCGATTTGTTTTTGATCAGGGCCTTGATGGGAATAAGCTTCATGCGGGCCACCAGATCCCGGACCTTTTGATTCTGGGGCATGAAACTGCGTGGCCAGGTTGGGGTATATTTCACAAAAGCCCTTCGATAAGGGAGTTTTCTATAGTTGGCATAACCGATGGCGTGCCCGATTCCTGAATCGGGAATCCCGGAGACAAAATCCACTTCCACATCATCATTGGCAGCCAGCTTGTTTCCGCAACGATACCGAACATCTTCGACATTGATATTCTCATAGTCTGAAGCAGGGTAACCATAGTAAACCCACAGAAAAGAGCAGACCTGCATCTTTTCTCCCGGGGGTTGTATCTGTTCGATTCCTTCTGCGGTAAATCGCGCTATCTCATTGGGTCCCAGACACCGATCCAGTTCAAACCCCAGGTTGGGAAAGGCACTGCTTTCAGAAGATGCGGCATAGGCCCCGTCACGCTTTCCGATCAAGATCGGGGTTCGTCCAAGGCGGTCACGGGCGGCATAGATACCCTCATTTGTTAATAGCAGGATGGTACAGGAACCCTTAATCTGTTCCTGTGCTTTTTTCAATCCGGCGGCAAATGATTCTTCGTTGCTGATCAGGCGGGCAACCAGTTCGGTTTGATTGATTTCGGAACCACTCATCTCTGAAAATGTCTGTCGATTGGTAAACGCGTCTTCTAACAAATCTGCCATATTGGCAATTTTTCCTACGGTCACAATGCCGAAATGCCCCAGATGAGAGCCGATAATCAGCGGCTGTTCGTCAGTATCGCTGATGCAGCCGATACCTGCCTTTCCACTGAATTTGTCCAGGTCCGGTTCGAACTTGGAACGAAAGTAGGCGTTTTCCAGGTTGTGTATTGAGCGTGAAAAGCCGTTTTCTCCATTGACAGCCATCCCGCCTCTCTTGGTTCCCAAGTGTGACAGGTAGTCTGTTCCATAATACAGCTCATTAACACAATCATCTTTTGAAATGACCCCGAAAATACCGCCCATAACCTCTCCCTTGATTAAATAGTGATTCCGAACTCCCAGTGCTTCCTGTTAACGTTTCTGCATCCTACTGCGACTATGATGATTCTGACAACAGGATCTGGCGACAGTTCTGTTCCATATAGAAAGCAGGCCATTCAGGATAGCCATTCAATACCTGGCCGTGTGTGCTTTATCCTTTACAGTTATTTTATTAGAACAACTAGTCCCTTATTTCAGTGGGAAAGTTGAGTTTTCAAAGAATAATGTTTGCACACGTTGGTTTTTAATTGTAGGGTCCAGGCGTTAGCTTTTGGTGATATCTATTCAGGATTAGATTTAGTGTCGCAATCAAATACAGGGCCCTCTATTTGTTAATAGAGGGTCTGGTGAAGAGTAAACACTGATCTGTTCCAGGGATCACGAAAATCGCGCCGTGGCTTGGAATGGCCAACAGGAGGAAATAATGGATTGGAAAAGACGGTTTAAGGTTTTATTGGGAATAGTGGTCATCCTTTTTCTTATTTTGGGGGGGTGTGCCAACGATGAAGAGAATAAGTCAACAGAATTGGAAGGTACCTGGAAGTCACCAATTTGTAGTTATAGCAGTGACGCAGGTATGGATAAGCAGGTATTATATGTCTTTTCAGACAATACCCTTCATATGTATGACCACTACTATGAAACAACCGATGAGTCTTGTGTTGGACCTGCATTGGACCAGGATGCCTCATTCACGTTTACACTCGGGGATCCGGTAGACACAGCATCTGATATAAAGGAATTTGACTTTGTCAAAAAAGGCATATCTTATACTCCCAGGTCCGATTCCGGCTTGACAGTAGCAAATGACGACTGCGACGGGGATGTAACCTTTACGGTAATCGATGAGACAAAACCAGTTACGGATACCAAATGTGATCATTTCACATCCATGACTGTTGATGTTGAATACTACTCCGCGTATGAGTTGGATGAGGATCTTGAACCCGATGAAGTCTATTTTAGTCAGGCTGACGCTGAGCCGGATGAATCATTACGCCCCACGACTGTGGATAAGGTGAATGCTAGATATATCAAACAGTAGTGATTGTTTCGGAACTTGAACAGGTTTCGCAGGTTCAATAATATTTCCGCAACAAAATAGGTTCTCTAAGAAAAGTTGGCAGAATAATTCCTGTCAACTATCTCACCTCTTCACCTCACTCAACCGTTTCTGCACAAAATAAATATCCCGCTCAGTACCAATCCCCAGAGGCCCCTGTACCGCTTCCATTTCAGTCAGGCTGACATAGCCGTACTCGTTTTCAGCCAACCCGGTTGGTGGATTAAAATTGGGTAGTTGTCCGTACCAGGATTGCAGGAATTTGTGGTCTACTGTGCCCCTCTGAGGGTATTCCGAAGTCCCTGAGGGCTGAGTCCAGCATGATGGCATCAGCGACGTTCAGGATCGCCAGGAGGATGTGGATGGCTTTGGAGAGCATTCCAGAGCTAGTTGCCCCCATAAGTCGCAACGTCTTTTTGCCAACTTCCAAAGAATTCAGAATTCGTGGGGTAAATTTCGAATGTCTTTTTCAATATTTTTCCATTTTTGAATTCTAGTTCTAAATTGAAGGTTTTAAGGAAGCCTATCTCTTTATGCCTGGAGGTATTGATAACGATAAACCGGTGCATCAATAGCCCTGGTGGAATAATAATCTCACCACTAAAAAGGTGACCGGGAGGAAATATTAAACTCCTATCAATTGTTTCGTATTTTGAGTTAAAATCGCTTGCCGATAACGCAGAAGCGGACCCGATTGCAGTCAGCACACCAGCACTTCTAGTGTCGCTATTATTAGAAGTTGCGGCAGCCATTCCAAGCACCATACCAATCCCCGCAAATATTTTTTTTGTTTTTGTTTTTCTATTATGAATTCCCTGCGCCCATGCTTGGTATTCGGCACCAGACGTGAATTTAACAATTTTATTTATTTCCTCTTTCCCGAAATCAAGCTTGACGCGCTTGATATAGATCCAGTCTTGAGTATTGCTGTTGAATACAAAGTCAATAACTCCGAAGTACTTTGTTGAATGGGACTCTCGATATGAAACTTCAATCTTCAAATCTTCTTCGGCGAAAACGTTCGGAACGGCAATGCATAAAATAATGGTGCACAGTAAAAATAGTCTTTTCATCTCTTTTTCTCCAAATTGTTTTAGGATATTCACTAAATCTATTTTTGCGGTCACTTCTCAACCATCCAGGCATCTATCGGCAGCCTGAAATGGTCGATGGTGGTGTTCAGCCGTATCCATTACCGCCGCTCTTTCAATCCATCGATGATCAGCACCACACCAGCCCGTTTGCCAGTCTGTAACGAGTAGAACAGCGACTGGCCGATAGCCTCTGCCCACTTCTTACCCCAGTCAAACTCCACAGCATGGGTATCAGTCAGGCAGTCCACCCTTGTCCGATCCGCCAGCTGCACTTCAGTCTGTCCCTTATGCTGGTCACACCAGATCTGCTGGTAGTACTTCTCTGGATGCTTCTTGGCTGCGGGCGGATTTGCTGACAGAGAAAATCCGATAGTGAGAGCCAGAGCGGATAGGAGTAGTCTCTTCATTTTCTCCTCCTGAAAAATAGATCCCAGAATAAGTAGACGCCGATTGCCAGGGCGAAGATGGTCTACTCTGTTGCGGTCATGGTTCTATTCTTTCCCAACAAACATGCGAACCACTAAAAATGCCAATGCTAAAAGGAAACAGAAAATACTGAAAACCATTGATGTCATAAATCCGCTAAATACTCTCAAGGCTCCTGTTTGCTGAGTCGCCTTAATAAAAATAGCAATAGGGAGTACGAGAGACAAAGCCGCATATAACGCCAGCAATTTACGCCACGCCTTCGCACCAGATTCAGCCTTTTTTGTGATAATAATCGCTATTGCCCAGGCAACAATAAAAACAATCGCAGTCTTGCTGTCCATGAACAAATTAGCAATATTAACTGCAAATAACGCCAATATGAACCCTCCGATGCCTCCTGCAATATATTTTCCGACCATGGTATCCCCCTTTATATTGTGAAAGCCATCTACTTCCTAGTCTCCCAAATAGTGCCAGCCATCTTGATCAACTCTTTTCCGGTATAGAAATTTCGTCTTCGACAAAGTCCATCCTGTTCTCAATACTATCCGCCTGAATCCTAACACGGTACTCAATTAATGCCAAAACCCTGAAACATGTACCGTTATCAATGGCGTAGAGCCTACCGGACTGAAGGGATCCGGCTGGATCTGATGTCTACTGTGCCTCCAGACCAATGTGTCCCTGTGCGGCGTTATATGGCCTCAGGATCGAAAAACAGACACCTGCCTATCCAAGAAGGTGGCCTGACACCTGTGACACAGCTTCCATCAGTCTGATCAGCCAGTCTCATCTCTTCTACAAGGTGGACAGGTCAGCTCTCATGCGAATACAGGGGGAATCTCTGCGAAGGCTTGTTACCGTGGTGTTGTAGGGAAGTTGTTGAAGCTGACACGGGGTGCATGATGGGTGCGGATTTAGGTCACGATCCAGCGCGATCCAGCACCCTAATTCACTGTAATACTTGCAACCTACTGATAATAAACGCAAATATTTTATTTTACAAAAACAACCTGTTGCTTTAGCGATAGCCCATGTTAAAAAAGAGGGAGTAACCATGGAAAAATCAACTCATTTTTTCGGATATAAATATGCTGTCAGATTCTAAAACAGTGGTTATAACCATGATTCGAAAGTTCAAAGACCCGCTCAGTGGGTTCACACATTTTATTGGTATATGCCTGGCTGTTGTTGGGTTGGTTTTGTTGATTCTCGAATCCAGTGATCCTGTCAAACCCTGGCATATTGCCACATTCTGCGTATTCAGTGTGGGAATGATCCTGCTGTACCTGGCCAGCACCCTTTATCACTGGCTGCCCCTGTCCAAGGCCGGCAGCCGCCGGTTGAAGCGGTTTGATCATATGATGATCTTTGTGATGATTGCTGCCAGTTACACCCCCATCTGCCTGATTCCCCTACGTGGACCTCTTGGATGGAGCCTGTTTGGCGCCATCTGGGGGATTGCTGCACTTGGCTTATTTTTTAAGGTTTTCTGGATTCAAGCACCACGCTGGCTGTCAACGGTCATTTATGTATTGATGGGGTGGCTGGCTGTTGTCGCGATTGTGCCGATGGCAAGGGTTCTACAAACTGGAGCGATTTTCTGGCTAATTAATGGCGGGGTCCTCTATACGCTGGGGGCGATCATCTACGCAGTGAAAAGACCCAATCCCTGGCCCTCCGTGTTCGGCTTCCACGAAATTTTCCATGTTTTCGTGATGGCTGGAAGTTTCTCGCATTTTATGATGATGTACAGCTACATCACACTGCTCGATTAAGTCAGCATCAAACCATCTGCCTGATTACCTCCTGCACCGTCAACCCGAACAAAAACAGGCGAACAGTAGCCAGATTCTAAAAAATCATGGCATGCTGTCAGCAGACCCCCCGCGTTGTCTGAAAGCGACGCCCCTTGTTTCCCGGCTGAATAGCTGAATGAAATAAATATAGAAGGACTTATGTGCGATACATTTATCAGTACACCGACGTCAACAATCGATGGCTCGATGATTTTCGGGAAGAATAGTGACCGGGAACCCAACGAGGCGCAGATATTGGAGTACCATTCTGCCAATCAACACACGGCAGGTGAACCCCTGAATTGTACCTATACGTCGATTCCACAGGTCGAACAGACACTGGCGGTTTTGCTGTCGCGGCCGTTCTGGATGTGGGGAGCTGAAATGGGGGTTAACGAAAAGGGTGTGGTCATTGGTAATGAAGCGGTGTTCACGAAGATGCCCTACCAGAAAGAAGGAGGTCTGACCGGAATGGATATGTTGCGCCTGGCCCTGGAGCGTGCCTCAACCGCAGAATCTGCTCTGGAGACAATCATTCAGTTGCTGTCCGACTACGGTCAGGGTGGTATCTGCGGATATCAGGACAAAAAGCTGACCTACCATAACAGCTATATCATCTGTGATCGCAATGAGGCCTGGGTGCTGGAAACCGCTGGCCACCTGTGGGCCGCTCTCAAGGTTAAGGACCACTACTCCATCAGCAACTGCTTGACCATCGGGGAAGAATTCGATCGGGCGCATCCGGACCTGATAATGGAAGCGCGGCACAAGGGGTGGTTGAAAAAAGGACAGACTTTCCATTTTGCTGATGGCTACTCAGACTGGCTTTATACAACCTTCTCAGGGTCTCGTTCCAGAAAAGCCTGTTCCTTCGGGCTGATAGAGGCCCAGCGCCAGCAACTGGATGTCAGGAAAGCACAACAGATTCTGAGAAGTCATGGTGACAAACAGGGCAGTCTGGATGGATCCCTGATAGCAACTGCCCTGTGCGTGCATGCCGGAAACGGATTGACCCGCAATTCCCAGACGACCGGGTCGATGGTCGCTCATTTAACAGATGATATTCCTGAACTCTGGGCGACAGCCACTGCGGCTCCCTGCACCAGCATTTTTAAACCGATCTGGTTTCAGGGGTCCGTCCTGCCGGACCTGGGACCTGAACCAACTGGAACCTATGACCCGTCTACAACCTGGTGGCAACACGAAAAACTTCACCGGGAGATTATGAAGGACGCTTCCCGGCTTGAGCTATACCGGGAAGAGCGAGACAAACTCGAACAGGCGTTTAGTAGCCAAGCCAGCCAATGTAAGGGGGATGCGAGATATATCCTGACCGAATCCAGTTTCAAGCAGTCTCGGGAAGCTGTTCAAAAATGGATTGATCTGGTTTGTGACAAACCGATCCAGCATAGAAATCGATTTATTTTTAGAAAATACTGGGAGAAGCAGAATCGGAATGCCGGGGTTCCCGCCTGAACCCTGTGTCCCTGCAGTGAATGTTTTAATGACCAGATGACTAAAAGCAGGGAATGGCCTAAAGATAATTGAAAACTGAGAAAAAAGTGCCATTGCAAAATTACAGAAGATCTTGTAATTAAAGAGAAATAATCAACTTATTGTGCTGGAGGTGAGAAAGAAGCTTTAAAAGATGTTGACAATTTTCCCTCTGCGTAAAAAAATAGGATCCAGACACAGACTGAGCGCTCGTTCATATTGGGAATTTGTTCACGACACCGTCAAGGAGGTAACGTTGGATTTTGATTTAACAAAAGAGCAGGAGATGATTCGCAAGGAGGTGAGAAAATTCGCTGAGAAGGAGATCTTGCCTGTTGCGATCGAGTTGGATGAAAAAGAGGCGTTTTCAAACGATCTGACGAAGAAGATGGGAGAGATCGGCCTGTTCGGCATGTTTGTTTCAGAGGCGTATGAAGGTCAGGGTATGGATTATATATCCTATATCATCGGGGTTGAAGAGATAGCCCGGGTGGACGGGTCACAAGCAGCCACGGTTGCTGCCGGGAATTCGCTGGGCATCGGGCCCATCTACTATTTCGGCTCAGAGGAGCAGAAAAAAAAGTATTTACCAAAGCTCTGTTCAGGTGAGTGGTTGTGGGGATTCGGATTGACCGAACCGACTGCCGGGTCTGATGCAGGAAGCAGTAAGACTACTGCAGTGAAGGATGGAGACGAATGGGTATTGAACGGGTCCAAGGTTTTTATCACCAATGCCTCCTGTGATTTGTCGCTGGGCGTGACCGTGCAGGCGATTACCGGTGTTCGGGATAACGGCAAGCCTCAGTACACCTGCTTTTTGCTGGAGAACGGCACCCCCGGGTTCAAATCGGTTCCCATGCATGGTAAGATGATGTGGCGGGCATCGAATACATCGGAACTTTTCTTTGATGATGTTCGGATTCCGCATAAAAATGTGTTGGGAAATGTCGGGGATGGATTTCACCAGATGCTGCAGACTCTGGATGGTGGACGATTGTCGATTGGTGCGATGGGACTTGGTGGAGCACAGGGGGCGTATGACATGGCGCTGAAATATGCCAATGAGCGGGAACAGTTCGGGCAGCCCATCTCCAAGTTTCAGGCAATCGCTTTTATGCTGGCGGATTGTGCAATGGAGATAGAGTGTGCCAGAAACCTGCTGTACAAGGCCTGCTGGCTGCGAAATAACAAACGCCCCTTTGAAAAAGAAGCCGCGATGGCTAAGTTATACTGTTCTGAAACCATGGGGCGTGTTGCGGATAAATCGGTACAGATTCATGGTGGGCATGGATTAATGAAGGAAAATCATGTAGAGCGGTTTTACCGGGATCAGAAACTGCTGGATATTGGGGAAGGAACTTCTGAAATTCAGCGTCTTGTTATTTCCAGATACATTGGTTGTTAACCGTCAGTCGGTCAAAGGCACGAATAAGGAGAAGCCATTGAGTGTAGAAAACAGGATATCAGTTGAAAGTAGCAGGGCTGTTCCGGGAGAAGTGAAAATCGGTATAAAGGAGGAGATGCCATGTCTGACAAATTAAAGGAGAACCGGCTGTTCTGGGAGGCGGAGGAGAAAAGCCTGGATGAGCTGGCGGACAGGGCACTATTTGCAGGGGGCGACAAAGCCATACAGAAACTGGCCAAGGCGGGGAAGAGGCCGGTTCGGGAACTGATACAGGATCTGGTCGATCGCGAAACGCCCTTTTATGAACTCTCTCGCATTGCTGGTTTTGGCATGGATTATCCGGGGGTGTTTGATGTGCCTGGTGGTGGAATTGTGACCGGGATCGGCAAAATTCATGGCAACTGGACCATGATTTTCGGAAATGACAGCCGAGTCAAGGCTGGAACCTATTTCCCCATAACTTTGAAGAAGCATATGCGGGCTCAGGCCATTGCTAAACAGTGTGGATTGAACTGTGTCTATATCGCTGATTCAGGGGGCGCTTTCCTGCCCATGCAGGCTGATGTCTTTCCGGACGATCAGCAGTTTGGTTCCATTTTCTACAACATGGCACGGATGTCTGCCATGGGCCTGAAACAGGTGACACTTAGCACCGGTGGGAATACAGCTGGCGGGGCCTATATCGTGTTTATGGCCTGCCAGTCCATTATGATTGACAAGATGTCATACTCATTTCTGGGGGGTCCGCCTCTGGTGAAGATGGCGACGAACGAAATCGTGACTGCAGAGGAGTTGGGGGGTGCCAAAACCCATACCCAGATGTCGGGCGGAGCAGACCATCTCTGTGAGGACCAGTCTGATGCTGTCAAGCGGGTTAGGGAGATTCTGGCATCGGAACCGCCGCAGAAAGTCAATCTGCAGCGTTTTCCTGAAAAGCCACCTAAAACCAAGGTACGTAAAATTTATGAAAATATGCCGGCTTCAACCACTCAGGGCATCAATACAGCAACCTTTCTGGAAGCCATTGCTGATGACAGCCACTTCAGTGAGTTCAAGAAAAATTATGCCCCCGGTCGGGGCGATAATATCCTGGCGGGTAAAATTCGTATAAAGGGCATGCCGATCGGAATCATCGCATCCAATAAAACCGGGATTATATTTTACGAAGCAGCCAGAAAAGCTACCGAGTGGATTGTCCGGTGCTCCCAGGAAAAGATTCCGCTGCTGTTTATCCAGAGTTCTCCTGGATTTATGATCGGTTCTGAGTCCGAACATGCCGGGATAGGCAAGTATGGATCGGACATGGTTCGCGCTGTCTCCTGCGCCCAGGTGCCGCGAATTCAGCTGGTGATAGGCCCTGACAACGGTGCGGCTAACTATGGCATGTGCGGAAGGGCCTACCGTCCCCATTTTCTCATGCAGACCATGCGCTCCAGAACATCTGTGATGAGTGGCAGAAGTGCAGCTGGCGTATTGCTGTCCATCGAAGAGGGGAAACGCAAGGCGCAGGGAAATCCCATGACAGATGAAGAACAGGAAGCATTCAACCAGGAAATGATCGGCAAATACGATACGGAGGCGCACCCATTTTACTGCGGTGCACGACTGCTGAACGATCGGGTATTGAAATTTTCTGAAATCAGGGAGTGGTTGGCCATGGCTTTTGAGGTTAGCCTGCTGCAACCTATTGGTGATCCCAGTTTCGGTAACATGCGTTTTTAATCAGGCGGAATTGACGACGACAAAACTTACAGGAAAATACAATGGATACAAAAAATCAAACCCCGCATATCAATGTGGACTATTTTGAAGATCTGACCGGTGATGTCTCGCCGTCTGAAGGAGTTACGGTTGAAGCAGTCGGAGACAAAATCAGCAAGTTGCGTCAAGACAAGGGAATCTCTCTGGAAGAGATGTCAAACCTGACCGGTTTTGAAACAGATGTGCTGGATAAGATCGAAAAAAATCAAATACAACCGCAGTTAGGGACCATCATGAAACTGTCCCAGGCGCTTGATGCGGCTTTCAGCCGGCTGGTATCGGATGTGGGATCGAAACTCTACTCGGTGACTCGGAAATCAGACCGGAAAGCGGTTGCCCGCTCAACCTCCAGGACGAGCCAGAAACAGCTGTACCAGTATAAGAGCCTGGCGCCGGAGGTTCAGGGACGGCATATGGAAGCGCTGATTGTGACATTGGAGGAAAATCCGGATGTTGAAGCTTCAGTTCACGGCGGAGAGGAGTTTATCTACGTCCTGGAAGGAAAAGCTGAACTGAAAATCGGTGAAGATCTTTTTGTGCTGGAACCGGGTGACAGTGTCTACTACCTGTCCACAACGCCCCACCTCATCGCTGGCAAAGATGGCCAGGCAACGATTCTTGCTGTTCTGTACAGCAAGTAGACCCTGATCAGGTCATATGCAGATGGTTTTATGCTGATACCGTCTGCATCTTCTCCCATTATATCTTCGTGCATTTTTTTTAATCAGAAGCATATACCTGTCATTAAAAATAACAACCACTTGTAATCAATTCCGGAAATACTATTTGACAGAGGTTTGGAATGGTTAGATAATAAATTCGTATATACGAAAGAAAAAATTTCAGAAAAAATATTGCCGTAATTGTCAGGAGAGGAAGATGGGTCGCATCAATATGCGTCAGATGAAGGTGAATCAAAAGGGGCGGATCGTATCCGTCAAAGTAGCAGGTGAACTTGGTCGTCGGATTCGTGATATGGGACTGACAAAGGGCGCCGAAATCAGAATACAGGGAAGGGCTCCCCTCTATGATCCTGTAGCCCTTAGGGTTAGGGGGTTTACGCTGAGTTTGCGTAACAGCGAAGCCGATTTCATTGATGTGGAGATTGACGATTGATGGGAAAGCAACTGGAACAAAGAATCATCGCTTTGGGTGGAAATCCCAATGCGGGCAAAACGACAATGTTTAATACCCTGACTGGTTCCCGGCAGCATGTTGGTAACTATCCGGGTGTGACAGTTGAGAGAAAAGAGGGCTTTGTCAGACATCAGGAAATAGAGCTTCATATAATTGACCTGCCAGGTACCTACTCCCTGACCGCTTATTCTGAGGATGAACTGGTAGCGAGGGATTTCCTGACAGAAATGAAACCGGAAGCGATCATCAATATAGTCGATGCTTCCAACCTCGAACGGAATCTTTATTTATCAGTTCAGTTGCTGGAACTGGGTGTCCCTGTCTGCATTGCCATGAATATGGTGGATTCAGCTAAAAGCATGGGGATATCCATTGACACCGGTAAGCTTTCCAGCCTGATGCAGGTTCCTGTTGTTCCGACCATTGCCAGGAGCGGGGAGGGAAAGGTTCAGGTGCTGGATGAAGTAATGAAACTGGTGTCTGCCGGCAGGAATGTCAATAAATTTCAGATATCCTATGGCGACGATCTGGACCAGGTGCTGGATGAGATGGAGAAGGTCATTGCGGACGGTCATTTTCTGGCTGATCTTTATCCAGGTCGCTGGATTGGTATCAAGTACCTCGAGAATGATCCAGATGTCATTGAAAAGGGGGATGAGCAGGATCCCGATCTGTCAAAACAGCTGCTGGAGATGGTGGAAAAGGTCAGCAGGCATCTGGAAACCACATTGGGTACTTTTCCAGAAGCCCTGATTGCAGACTATCGGTATGGCTATATTGGCGCCATCTTGAAACAGGGGGTGATTAAGCGTGAATACCCTGCGGACCGTCTACTGTTGACGGACAAGATCGACCGGGTAGTGACAAACCGTTTTCTGGGGCCTATTTTGATGCTGGCCGTCATATATGGCCTGTACCAGTTTGTTTTTACCTACAGCGAGATTCCGGTTGGCTGGTTCGCTCTTTTTTTCGAATGGTTGAATGGCGCTGTGTCGAGTGTCCTGCCTGACGGATTGCTGAAATCAATGATTGTTTCAGGTGTCATTGATGGTGTTGGGGGTGTTCTGGGATTTGTGCCGTTGATCATGTTCATGTTTTTCGGGATTGCGATCCTGGAGGACTCCGGATACTTTGCCAGGGTGGCCTATATGCTCGATCGCGTGTTCAGCATGTTTGGGCTGCACGGCAATTCGGTGATGCCGTACATCATTTCAGGCGGGATTGCCGGGGGGTGTGCGGTCCCTGGCGTCATGGCTTCCCGCACCCTGAAGTCTCCCCGTGAAAAGCTGGCCACCATGCTGACGGTCCCGTTTATGAACTGTGGTGCTAAACTGCCGATCATGGCCCTGTTGGTGGGGGCTTTTTTTGCGGAGCATCAGGCATCCATGATGATGCTGATCACTCTGATCGCATGGGGAGGCGCATTGTCAGTCGCCAAGCTCCTGCGGGTGACCATTATATCCGGGCCACCAACCCCGTTTGTGATGGAACTGCCCCCCTACCGTCTTCCGACCATGAGGGGTTTGCTGATTCATACCTGGGAGAGGACCTGGCAGTATATCAAAAAGGCAGGAACCGTTATTCTGGGGATTTCCATACTGCTCTGGGCTATGATGACATTTCCAGGTCTGTCGGATTCAGACAAACAGGTCTTCATTCAGCAACGGCAGGAACTGAAACAGACAGTCCCCCTTTCAGTGATTCAGGAGATTGAGCGAAATGCAGATGGGGAGTTGGTGACACTTTCTACAGAAGCGGCGTCGCTTAAGAAGAAGCTGCTTATCATTGACAACAAAGAGGGGGAAGCGGGCCTGCGGGGTTCTGTTGCTGGCAGGATGGGCATTGCGCTGGAATCGGTCTCCAAATATGCCGGATTTGACTGGCGGACGAATATCGCCCTGGTTGGTGGTTTTGCAGCCAAGGAGGTGGTGATAACGACACTGGGTACAGCCTATTCACTTGGTGAAGTTGATCCCGAAGCAGCCACCTCACTGGGAGATACGCTGAAGCGGACACCTGGATGGACTCCACTGCTAGCATTAAGCCTGATCCTGTTTACAATCTTCTATGCCCCTTGTTTTGTGACGATTGTAGCGATTGTGAAGGAGTCGGGTTCGTGGAAATGGGGTGTTTTCTCAATGGTTTTTAACACGGTACTGGCGTTTGGGGTATCGTCACTTGTCTATCAAATTGGCTCAGCCGCAGGGTTTTTAGGAGGATAGTGATGGAAATGGTCATTCTGGTTTTAATCATCGGCCTGGCAGCACTCTATGTGGGATATACATTTTACAAGCAGTTCACTGGTAAGGGGGGCTGCGCACCAGGCTGCAGTTGTGACCCTAAAATGCAGCAGTTTCATCAGCTGAACTGCCATTCACCGGAGCAGTTCGAGTTTAAAAAAAAGCAGGGAAAATAGGGTGAGTCGTAAGCTCAGCACTTGATAGCGCCGATCTTACCCGCGATATCGTAGGGCAGGGTGACGGAACTGTTTTCATTTTGAAGGACAATGGTCTTGGTGATGTCTGTTTTTTCAGAGATCAGGTGATGCGTGCCCGGGAGAACTGATTTCTCCTGCAGTAGCTTCAGCAGGTCAAACGACTCTTCAAGGCTTTCACCGATAAAAATAATCTGGATCCTGTCGCCCGACAGGAATTCATCCAACCCTTTCGTTTCTTTTGGAATCGGGTTTTTATTCCCCGGGATCGGGGTACCGTGTGGGCAGGATGATGGGAACTCGAGGAACTCGGCCAGTTTTTCTTCCACCAGGGGGGTCAGCCCGTGTTCCATCACATGAGCATGTTGATGAACCTCATGCCATGAAATCCCAAGTGTTCGATACAGGAACTGCTCAACAAGTCGATGGCGTCGCATCAGGGATTCCGCCTTCTGGAACCCCTCGTCTGTCAGGCAGATCTCCTTGTTCTTTTTAATGCGGACAAGCTTATCTCTGTGTAGCCGAGATACGGTTGCATGCACGGTCGAAGGGCTGCATTTCAGCCACTTGGAAAGCGCAATTGATTTGACCGGTTCGCCGGAAGCCTGGAGAGAGTATATTGCCTGCAGGTACTCCTCCGCAACAATTGAGCCTCGTTCCTTCATATTGTTAATCGCCGATTTTGGCGCCGTTCCAGTTTTGAAAAAGATATTTAGCCTTAACGAATAACTATGCATAGTAGATACTTCATTAATAATTCTATTCTACTAAAAATAGTCTGTCAAATAGAGTTCAACCATCTGAGCATAAAAGCCAAGTACATCATATTCACATCAAGATATTCCACCGGTCACACCCCCTGCCTCCATCTAATATAGATCCTTTTATTATCTGCTGTACCTGTCTTTGGAATGATTGGTTTACAGAAAATATAAGGAAAAATCACGTAAAATGAACGACTCTTGTTCACCTTAACTGATTGTCTAACGCTAGAAGTAACAAGGGTTTATTATTTAGTTTCAAGTTTGCAGAACCGTGGTTTTAGTGCTAAAAACAGTTAGGAAAATATCACGGTGTCAACCGGCTCTTTGTGGTAGGCTACAGACAAAAGCTCACTGAGTTCCAAGCCGGCTGGACGATGACGATTTTGGAAAATATTGACAACAGGCATCTTGTAAGTTGTTTGAAAATATGAGAGGGGGAGGAATGAAATCGACGACATCTGATCTGATTAAGCGGGCTGCTGATGATATTCTGGAAGCAAAACATGCCATTGCCCTGACGGGTGCGGGGATTTCAACGGAATCCGGTATTCCGGATTTCAGGGGTCCTGATGGTATCTGGACAAAAAATCCTGAACTGGAACAGAAGGCCTACGAGGCCTATGGGGACTTCAGGGTTGATCCCAAAAAGTGGTGGATCGACCAACTTGAGGGTCCAGTCAATATCCTTGAGGAGTGGGGAAAAGCCCAGCCGAATGCGGGACACCATGCCCTTGCCGAACTGGAAAAATCAAAGCAGCTCAAGCGTGTGTTGACGCAGAATATTGATAATCTCCATCAACAGGCTGGCTCACAGAATGTTATCGATTACCATGGCAACATCTTCAAGTTGAGGTGCCTCAGCTGTAATAGTCGATCGTCCATCGAGGCGTTTAACCTTGATCAGCTGAAAACCAAAAACCAGCTGCCCCCCCGCTGCAAATCATGTGGCGATCCTCTAAAGCCTGATGTGGTCTATTTCGGAGAGCCCATCCCCGTTGACGCCGCATCGGAAAGTGAGGAGGAGGCACTTAAGTGTGATCTGATGATGGTGTGTGGCACATCTGCCCTTGTTTATCCTTTCGCGGGTTTACCCATCATTGCTGCCGGCCGGCAACGATCAACTCTGGAATCGTACCTCACTTCAGGGCACGTTCCAACGAAGCCAGCTGTGATCTTTGAAATCAATGATGAGCCGACGCCATTGACCAGTGAAGGAATATCACATTACCTGATCCAGGGGAAAACCGGTGAGATCATTCCACAAATCGTGGCTGCAGTGAAGGCAGGGATGTGATCTGGGTGGTCTCTGCGAATTACAACTATTCTCTGACATCTGTTTGTACAACGAAATGTCTGTAGATTGGTTTCCCCTGTCATTAGCCCTTAGAGTGAACCCTTATAACCGGGCATATTAATAAAAAAGGAGCAGCAGTACATGACGAGTTCAACGAATCAAATGGATACCACCACCCTGTATTTTGGCGGTGACATTATTACCCTTAACGAACAGCAGCCTTCCGCAGAAGCCCTCGCTGTCAAGAATGGCCGAATTCTGGCAGTGGGGGATATGGTCCATGTCAGAGAGGTGGCTGGAGATATCGGAAAAGAGGTGAATCTAGAGGGAAGAACCCTGGTCCCCGGATTTATCGATTCTCACAGTCATGTCAGCATGGTGGCTACAAAGCTGGAGTGTGCCAATCTGAGCCGCGACCCTATGGGGCCGGTGAACAACATCGATGATCTGATTCAGCAGCTCAACACATTTAAAGATACAGTTGATCCCACGTCGGGTGACTGGATTATCGGAATGGGGTACGACCCCTCCCACATGGAAGAGCGGAGACATCCCACCCGCTATGAACTGGACAAGGTATCCACCGATTATCCGGTAATGGCTGTTCATTTTTCCGGACATATACGGTCTGTTAACAGCAAGCTTCTTGAAATGGCTGGAATTTCGGCAGATACACTCGACCAGGAGGGAGGACATATTCAACGAATGGAGGGGTCGAACGAACCGAGCGGTGTACTGGAAGAACTGGCTGGAGTTGAGATCCAGGCTTTAATGCCCAAGCAGTCTCTCAGGGAAAAAATCGCAGGTCTGAAAAAGGCCTGTTCTTTATATTACGCCAGGGGATACACAACAATCCAGGACGGTGCTATTATTGATCAGGAGTCTTACGAGGCGTTTCTAACAGCGGCTGATGAGGGGCTCTTGAAAGGTGATGTGGTGGGGTACCCCTTCTATCCTTTCGCGCCGGAGTTGATGGATCACTATCATCCTGGAATTCAGTACCACCACCACTTTAGGATCGGTGGTGCCAAACTGGTTCTCGATGGTGGTTTGCCGGGGTATACTGCCTTTTTACGTGACCCTTATTTTAAGCCCCTTCCCGGCATGGCAGCAGATTACCGGGCATATCCCTTTTTTGAGGATCAGAATCAGATCAATGGCTGGGTTGACACCTTCTATCAGAACGACTGGCCATACCTGGTGCATGCGTTGGGTGATGCTGCCATTGACCAGTTTCTCGAAGCGGTGGCAACTGCACAGAAAAAATATCCTGATAAAAAGCCCCGCCCAGTTCTGGTTCACGCCATTATCATGCAGGAGGATCAATTGGATAGCTCAAAGGATCTTGGTGTGGTGATTTCGTTTTTCTCGGCTCACAACTATATTTTCGGCGACTTTCATGTGTCAGATACGGTGGGGCCTGAGCGTGGATCCAGGATTAATCCTGCTGCCAGTGCGCTTAGAAGGGGGATCATCTTCACCATTCATCATGATGCTCCGATTACCCCGGTTGACCAGATATTTCTAATCTGGACGGCTGTGAACCGTATAGGAGAGTCAGGTCAGGTACACGGTCCCGAACAACAGATTTCACCTCTTGAAGCCCTAAAAGCCAGCACCATCAATGCCGCTTATCAATATTTCGAAGAGGATATCAAGGGATCCCTCGAAATCGGTAAGCTGGCAGATATGGTGATTCTTTCGCAAAATCCTCTAACAGTTGACCCTATGGCTATCCGTGACATTGCGGTGATGGAAACCATTAAAGAGGGGAATACCATCTTTCGTTTGTGAACAACCTCTAATCATTGGAGAATTGATGACGGCTGGAAAATTAAGTCTACTTATCGGGATACTGTTACTGGTCACTTCCTGTAACCAGTCAGGAGACCCGGTAACCGAATCGGCCATGGCCAGACAAGCAACCGCAACCACAAAATCGGCAAATCAGAAGGTTGCAGAGTCTTTGCCACTAGATGATCAACAGGACTTTATTGAGGCGAAGAAAGGTCTGATGGCCACTGATTCCAAGCTGGTGGTTAAAATGGCTGACGGAAGGGTGATCTGGGATCAGCCTGCCTATGAATTCATGCAGGGCAAGGCTCCCGATAGTGTGAATCCAAGTCTGTGGCGACAGGGCCGGTTGAACAATATTCATGGTCTATTCAGGGTGACGGACGGAATCTATCAGTTACGGGGATTTGATCTGGCGAATATGACCCTGATAGAGGGAAAGACGGGCTGGATCGTTATTGATCCGCTGACGTCAAAGGAGACCGCAGCCAGGGCTTTTGACTTCGCCATGAAACACCTGAGTCAAAAACCAATTACGGCGATTCTTTTTACCCACAGTCATGTTGATCATTTTGGAGGGGCTACTGGTATTATGTCTCCGGATAAAGCTAAAACAGATAAAGTTCGGATTATTGCCCCGCTTGGATTTATGGAGGAGTCGTTGAGCGAAAACCTCATCGCCGGCATTGTCATGGGCCGACGATCGCTCTATATGTACGGACGGTTGTTGCCTCGGGATCCTACTGGTCACATAGGGTCAGGCCTCGGCAAAACACCGGCTTACGGGAGTATCAGCATTCTGGCACCCACGGAGATCGTGGATAGGACGCTTCAGGAGAAGGTGATAGATGGTGTACGCTTTGTTTTTCAGCATGTCCCCGGTTCTGAAGCCCCGGCGGAGATGACATTTTACCTGCCTGAATATAAAGCCTTCTGCGGTGCGGAAATTGTGTCGCGGCACCTGCATAATTTATACACACTCAGGGGTGCCAAGGTTCGGGATGCTCTGAAGTGGAGTAACTATATCGATGAAACCATTGATCTGTTCGGTGAGACTGACATCTATTTTGCCTCCCATCACTGGCCGATCTGGGGAAAAGAGTCGGTGGTGGCGTTCCTGAAAAAACAGCGGGACAGTTATAAATTTATCCATGACCAGACCATTCGTCTGGCCAACCAAGGCTTAACCCCCAGGGAGATATCAGAGGAAATTGCCTTTCCTGAGTCCCTGCGCACCAGTTTTTCCAACCGGGGGTATTATGGAACTCTCAGCCACAATTCGAAGGCGGTGTATCAGCACTATTTTGGCTGGTACGATGGAAACCCTGCAAATCTTCATCCCCTGCCACCGGAAGCATCGGCTGCCAAGTATATTGAGTACATGGGCGGGGCTGAAAAGGTGATGGTCAGGGCCAGAGAATCCTTTGACAAGGGTGAATACCGCTGGGTGGCGGAGATCTTGAACCATGTGGTATTTGCCGATCCGGATAACAAGAATGCCAGAGAGCTTCTGGCGGTCACATATGAACAGCTTGGTTTTCAAGCTGAATCAGGGCCGTGGCGTGATGTCTACCTGACAGGTGCACTTGAGCTCAGGACCGGTAAAACCAGAAGTGGGGTCGATCTTAGCGCCGCTGTGGAGCTGTTGATGCAGACCCCGATTTCCAATTTTCTGGATTCAATGGCTACAAGACTGAATGGACCGAAGGCCGAAGGGATGCAAATTAGGGTTAATTTGATCTTTACTGATCTGAACGAGAGCTACCTGCTGGACCTGGAGAATTCGGTGCTGCATCACCACAAAAAAAGGCCGGACCCCAAAGCAAACGCTACGATTAAGCTGACCCGGGAGCTATATCTGAATCTGGCCATTGGGAAGATTGGGGTAACTGATTTGATCAGGTCTGATGATGTCGAATTCAAGGGCAGCAAACTGGACCTGATCCGCTTTTTCGCCCTTTTTGAGCAACCCACCGGTGACTTTAAAATTGTGTTGCCTTGATGGTGAACCGTTCCATTCATATAAAAGATTCCTGAAAATGAGTGAAGATAACAAGGTCCGATGTTCATGGTGCGCGGGTAATGACCTGTATACTGACTATCATGACAAGGAGTGGGGAGTTCCTGTCCACAACGATCGCATGATTTTTGAGTTTTTGACGCTTGAGGGATTTCAGGCAGGCCTCAGCTGGCTGACGATCCTGAAAAAGCGGGAGAACTTCCGTGAGGCCTTCGACCATTTTGATTATCGGAAAATAGCCCGGTACGATCAGGTTAAAATTGACGCTTTGTTAAACAATGCCGGTATCGTTCGCAACCGGTTGAAGGTTAATACCGCTGTTTCCAATGCCAGGGCATTTCTTGAGGTACAGGCGGAATTCGGCAGTTTTGATCGGTATATCTGGGGGTTTGTTGATGGGGAGCCTGTCGTGAATGCCTGGCGTTCCATGAGTGAGGTCCCGCCTACTTCCAAAATATCGGATGCCCTGAGTCGGGATTTAAAACAGAGACAGTTCAAGTTTGTTGGATCCACCATTATTTATGCTCATATGCAGGCAGCCGGCATGGTCAACGACCACCTGGTGGATTGCTTCAGGTATGCAGAAGTCGGGACATGATAGGATCATTCCCATCTCACTTCAAGGATATCGTAAGTCCAGCCGAAACTATGGGATCGTTCATTAATAACTTCACATTTCGTTTGCAGAAGTCCCTAAAACGCCGGACATTCTGCAAACGAAATGTGAATTAATTTTTGAGCCGACCCTAAGGAAGCAGTTTTCTTACGATTTCCTCGCACTCCTTCTGATTGATAATCCTGGGAACCGGATAGTTGGGGTTGCCCTCTGAGAGTGCCCTTTTAGCAATCAGCGGAATATCCTTTTCTTGAAGTTCTGTGATGGTAGTCGGAATATCCATGTTGGCGTTCATCGATTTGACCTTCTCAATGAACCGTTTGGAAAGGACCTCCGGTGATTCGTCCACTTTGCCGATTCCGCCTGCAACAGCCAGGCGCGCAAGCTTACCCTCTGCCTCTTTTCGGGAATAATCCAGGATGTAGGGAAGAATGATGGCATTGGCAAGGCCGTGAGGTACACCATATAATCCACCCATGTTGTGTGCGATGGCGTGAACATACCCCACAGAACAACGAGTGAAAGCAGAGCCCCCGTAATAAGACGCAAGAGCCATGTTATTTCGCTTATCGAGATTCGAGCCATCCTTGTAAACGTCTTCAAGATTCTCAAAAATCAGGTTTACCGCTTTCTCAGCCATGTCATTGGTGAATGAGTTACCATGCAGGCCAATGTATGCTTCAACCGCATGCGTAAGTGCATCCATTCCGGTGGTTGAGGTGATATGGGGCGGCAGGCCGACCATCAGTTCCGGATCAAGAATGGCAACGTCTGGGACTAGCTTAAAGCTGGTAATGGCATATTTTTCATGGGTTTCAGGGTCGGTGATCACAGCAGCGATGGTTGTTTCTGAACCAGTCCCAGCTGTTGTGGGGACAGCGAAGAAGGGCGGGGTTGCCTTTTTGACCTTGAACATTCCCCGCATATCGGAAACTGACTGCCTGGGGTTTTTGGCCCGTGCACCAATAGCCTTGGCGCAATCCATCGGAGAGCCCCCGCCAAATGCAATGATACCTTCACATCCTTCGGCAAGATAAAGCTTCAGACCATCTTCAATGTTCTGTATAGTTGGATTGGGTTGAACCCCGTCAAACAGAATATACTGAACATCGTTTTCTTTAAGACTGTTCTCAAGCTCCTTGACCAGTCCGATTTTGACAATTCCAGGGTCTGTGACCAGCATGATCTTCGAGATGCCAGCTGTTTTGACCTTGTCCGCCAATTGATGAAGCGACCCGGCTCCGGAGATCAGTTCAGGAACTGGAAACGGAAGAATGGAAACTCCCATTTTCATTATGTAGTGTACGGCCCGAAAAGCACCTTTTGTCGCTGTCCATAGCATGGTCGTTTCCATTGAAATATGGGTGTTAATTGAGGTTGAAAGATTCGCGGTCAGGCTGACCTAGCCATCTCAGCCTGACCAAACAATCATCTATCGATTTTATGACATGAAAACAATAGCTATTTCAACTCGGAACTGGACAATTTCATCAGCTGCCTGGCAACAATCAGGTGCTGAATTTGACCTGTACCTTCAAAAATATCTGTGATCTTCACGTCCCGCATCCATTTCTCGGCCAGATTATTCTGGGTATAACCCAACGGTCCCAGTAGTTCACAGCATTTTTGTGTGATCTGGGTTCCGGCCTTTCCTGCTTTTGCCTTACACATGGAGGCCTGCAAGCTGTTCCGAATTCCCGCATCTGCCATTGACGCTGCCTGCCAGATTAAAAGGCGCATCGCTTCGAGGCTGGCTTCCATTATGTAAAACTCTTTTTCCAGAGAGCTGACGTTGTTTACGTTTTTATCGTAGGAAAGGGAAAAGCCCTGCTCTTCTATTTTTTCCTTCGTAAACTCCAGCGCGGCTCTTGCGACTCCCAGTGCCATAGCAGCAACAGTGGGCCGGGTATTGTCAAACGTCTGCATCACACCTGCAAATCCTTCCTTTTTCTTAACCTCCGGATTACCCAGCAGGTTCTCTTTGGGGACCCGACAATCCTTCAGTACGAATGTTCCGGTGTCGGATGCCCGAATACCCAGTTTATGCTCCAGGTGCTCCAGTTTAAAACCCGGTGTCCCCTTCTCAACGATAAAGGACTTAATCCCGGCTTTTCCTGCACTGGGCTCAATGTTGGCCCAGACGACCACGATGTCGGAGCGGTCGGCACAGGTAACGAAAATTTTCTCTCCGTTCAAAACCCACTCATCTCCATCAAGGACTGCTGTTGTCTGCACTGACGCTGAATCCGACCCGGCTTCCGGCTCGGTAATCGCCATGGCTGCCCAGAGCGCCCCAAACTTCATTTTCTGCTCCGGTGTGCCTACTGCAGCGATGGCAGCATTACCCAAGCCCATACCCGGAATGGTCAACATCAGGCCCACATCACCCCAGCACAGCTCTTCAACACTGAGTACGCCACTCAAATTGTCAAACTTTGGCTTTTTTGACTTCTCCTTTTTCTTCTCTTCCTTCGGTGGTTCTGCCTTCTTCTCAGCTCCCTCTGCCGGCTCCTTCTTTGGGGCCGGTCTCATCAGATCAAGCTCCTTGGGATATTCATGCTCGGCTATATCATATTTTCTGGCGATCGGCCTGAATAGGTTGGTGGCCAGATCGTGCATTCCCTGTCGGCTTTGCTCCAGGACTTCTCCTAATTCCAGTGAAATCATGTTTAACTCCTGCTTATTGGTTTGTTGGATGAATTATACGGTGGCCATGCCTTCAATGATGCTGATACCGCGCCCGTTTCTGTAATATCGTTCGACAGGATATTCGCGGATATAACCGTGTCCTCCCAGCAGTTGAACGCCAAAATCTGTTACACGCATCGCCTGCTCTCCGACGTACAATTTTGCCAGGTAGGCTTCCCGCTTGGCATCCTTACCAGCTTCCAGATTTGAAGCGGCTTTCCAGGTCATAAGTCTCATAGCGTCCACCTCGTAGGCCATCTCGGCAATCATAAATGCCACGGACTGTCTATGAACAATGGGCTCTCCAAACTGAACCCGGTCCTTGGCATAATTCATCCCGAATTCGAATGAAGCCCTGGATATGCCGGTACCAATAGCCGACATTCCAATACGGGTCTTTGCGATAAAGGCATCAAAATCACAACCGTTCTCACCACCCAGTCGATCTTCTTCAGCAACTTCACAGTTGTCTAATGTAATTTCATAGGTGTCCAGGGAATACAACCCCAGGTTGTTCTCACGCTCGCTGATTGTCATCCCGGCTGCACCCTTTTCAACCAGAAACAGGTTTCCCTTTCCGTTAAGAGACGCGGCCACCAGTATGTGTGATGCCTGCGCTGCCTGGGGAACAAAACATTTCATCCCGGATAATACATAAGCAGCCCCTTTTTTCTCCGCTGTGGTCTTCATATCAGTCACGTCAAAACCAAAATGGGGTTCGTTGATGGCCAGGGTGCAGGGGTTGTAACTCTCTGCGCAAAACAGAGGCAGATACTTTTTCTGTTGCGCCTCGGTTCCCATGGAAACCAGAGGGCTGATCAGGAGTGACGGAAGAGTGGTGGAAACGGCAAAAGCCATGTCCCCATAAGCCAGTTCTTCCAGGACGATAGCTGTCGTGATCGGTGAATCGTCCATGCCAAATCCGCCTAACTCCTCTGAAACCATGGAGACTGATGCCCCCAGTTCCCACGCCTTTTGCAAGGAATCCTGGGGGATAGCCCCACTGCTGTCCATTTCACCCGCGTTCTCAGTCACCACATCTTTGACAAGCTTGGCAACCTCATTCTTGATCATCTTCTGCTCTTTCGACATCTCAAGACTAAACATTTTTCCTCCGTTTGTTTGACCCGTTTTTCCCGAAAATCCCAATGACTTTCACTTTTTTCAGCACTGCAACACAAGCTTATTTTAAGAGATCTCAACCCGTCAATAAAATACGAACGAACGTTCCTTTTATTTAAGTGACAAACGTTTGAATAGGTGAGGTTCAGGAGACTGTGATCTGTCGTGTAGAAATATCAATTTGGTCGAAAAATCGAGGATTGTTGTACTTTCCAGGCTGTTAGACTTATTTTTTCGGTATCATCCAGCTGGTTCAAATGCGTTTGAATGGTGCGGGATTAAAAAAGATAATCAACACCAAAATCACCTGTCGCCTGTCTTTTCTCAATTTCTCCTGCATCGTCATCGTATGCTGTCCAGATGGGTAAGGTGACGCCAACGCGGAAAGCGGAGCGATCAGACACCCCATATTTGGAGCCAAGGGTAAGATTGACTGTCGAGAGGCTGTCTTTCCGGGTTTGATTCAGGCTTACAATATTGTACGGGTCACTGTAACTGATAGTTCCCCGTTGAACGGTCATGTAGTCGAGATCACCGTAAAAAAGCAGACTTTCTGCATTTGAAAAGAAGATAGACCCTACTGAAAAACTGAATACATTCCCATTTTTTTCTTTGAAGTTATAGGATGTTGTGTATCCACTAAACGTGGCTTCTTCTTTGTATGAGCTTTTTCCATTCAGCCTGTAACTGGAAGAGGCTGTGATCCTGATTTTTGGTGAAAGGTCAGGCTTGTAGATCAACCCTCCGCTGATGATGAAATCATAGGAGCCGGTCCCAAGGGGGATGGTTTCCCTGTTGTTTTCAAATCTCTTGTAGTAACCGGTTGGGGCTTTCAACGTAAATCTGCCGGAAAAATGAAATTTTTCCTTTGTCAGGATCTGTTCGAAAAAAACTGAGACATCACCAATCCCCTCATTTTCAATCTCTTCATCTTCGAAGTACCCTTTTTTTCGTTTGTACAGGTAGGGAATACTTAAACCACTGATGGAGTTCTTGTTGATGTTATAGGAAACGGGCAATTGCAAAACCTTGACACGATCGGCATAGATGTATCCAACGCCTGCTTGCAGGACAGGCATGTTCCCGCTGGTTCTATCCGAGAACTGTTGGATATTCTGTTTTGCAGCTGCTGATTCGAGATTGGATAAAAGTGCCTGGATTGTGGCTCCACCGGGCACTGTCTGTGTTTCATTTTCGCAATAGGCTTTGGAAACGGCTATGACCATGAAACACAAGGAAAAAAGGAGAATGGTAAAGGCTCTATTTTTCATTTGGCAACATCACATGAGAAAAGATGAGGTGGGCGTGTTATTAGCTGCTCTCCACAATGCATCAGACATTTTTCAGTCAATTTGAAAAAGACTCAGGTCTTAGAGCAGGCGAACGGGTAGGGCTAAACACCGGGCTTTTGCCGTAAGTTTCAGAACAGAATGTGAGATTACCAGCCCGGGCCCGCTGCCGCGGGGTTAAAATGACCAGGCAAGTGACAGGACCAGCGCTCCCGGAAGTGAAGATATTTTGTTGATCGTATCTCCCATCTCCTCAGCTCTAGAATCTGCCACAGATATTGGAAGACTTGCCCCATTGACATCGACTGATACTCCAGAAACGCTGGTGGATATTGGGTATGACAACACCAGCCAATCAAATCCAATGGTCAAACCATAATCCATCATCCAGTGATTGGCAATGCCAGCTGTTGCGACCATGGCAGACCCGGTTACTGTTCCGGTGATTGTTCCGGAAACGGGCGGGGAACACCCTAGGATGGGTACACATTCTGTGTAGGTTTCGTACATCGTTGCTTTTGCCTCCCAGGATCGTTGGTGTATTGCTCCGAGTATATTAAGGGAGTTTCCCAGGTAGTACCTCATGTACACACCCATATTAACATAATCCAGCTCAAATTTATCTCCATCGTCTTTTTCTTCAAAACTGGCTGTACCATATTCAAAGCCTATCAGAATGTTTTCCTTGTAATAATAACCGGCGGTCAGGGGGTGAGTGATAAGAGTAGGAACATGTACACCGGTAGAAATTCCAACAAGGCCTTTTTTCTCACTTCGGTTTGTTGATGTGTCAGCAGCCGACAGATTTAGGCTGAAAAATAACAGTGCAACAAACAAGAACAGAAATCTCAGCTTCATTTTCCCTCTTTGAACGTGAATGATTGAATGGTACTGTGGAATACCAGTAGTTAGTAAAATTGGCCAGTTGAATCCTATGCTGTTTCGTAAAAGTTTGTCAATTTCATTTGCTGGAACCGAAGGCCTATTTTCGAAAAATGACAAATATAAACAGAACAACTGAAGTGTGAAATCATGTGAAACAAAAAAGCTGATACTTCCCAATTCTATTGGACAAAACAGGTCAGGGTCTGTAAATATCACACAGTTTCAGCATTTAAACAGCACCTTATGACTCACAGAAAATCAGGTCCACTCAACTAACTTTGATGAAGCAGGGGATGATGGTATGGTAACAGAACCGTTAGAAAACAAAATTGAGATCAAGATACCCATGAAGTCCGTTATTTCAACCCTGTTTATTCTGGGGATTCTGGTCATTCTGGCGGGTGCTTCCACCCATTTCATTCCTGCCGGCAAGTATATGACTGTCACCAAAGGGGACACGGTGGTCAAGGTTTATCAGTTGGTTGATCCGGCGCCGGTTCCTGTCTGGAAAATTCCGTTAGCCCCTTTGCTGGCAGTGACAGGTAAAAACGGTCCCAAAATTATCGTAGTGGTCGCGTTCATACTAATTCTTGGGGGAGCTTTTTCAGTTTTAATCAAGACCGGGGTTGTTAACGAAATTCTGGCGCGTCTGGAACACTCTTTCGGGGAACGAAAGACCTTGTTGCTGGTAGCGTGTGCTTTTACCTGCGCTTTTTTAAGTTCGACCTTCGGAATGATGGAGGAGTTTCTGCCGGTGCTGATTATATTTGTCCCATTTGCCATCCGTATGGGGTGGGATGAAATCACGGGATTTGCCATTGTTCTGTTGATGGTGGGTTTCGGATTTGCGGCTGCTACTTTCAATCCCTTTACCATCGGTGTCGCTCAGACCCTGGCGGACGTGCAGCTCTTTTCCGGTCTGGGGTTGAGAGTTCTGTTATTTGTGACCATTATTTCAATTTCCATATTGTATATCCTGCGGTATGCCCGCAAGGTCGAAAAAGATCCCACCGCCAGTCTGATGTACCGCGAAGGCCGCCGGAAGGAGGCCGTCCCTTCTTCGATGCTGAAGATTAATCAGGTCGAAAATGCCAAGGCCATCATCATCCTGATCCTGGCTTGTTTCGGGTTGATAGCTACTGCTGTTGGTGTGGGTACCCAGATCAAGATCATCGGTGATCTGATCATGATTATCATGCTACTCATTTTTATTATTATGGGTTTCGGGGCGGGTTTGCTGTCAGGCGCCGGGATCGGAAATGTATTTCGCTATTTTGGCAAGGGGTTGGGCGATTTTTCAGCTGCCATTCCTGTGGTGATGTTCGCCTTTTCGGTCTCTTATCTGGTGGAGGTGGGTCTGGTAATGGACACTATCCTATATACCATTGCCAATCTGCTGGAGGGCTTTGGTCAACATGGGGGTGCTGTAATTCTCTTTTTCAGCCAGATGGCGATCAACTTCTTTGTTCCGTCCGGATCAGGACAGGCGGCTCTGACGATTCCTATTCTTGCCCCACTGGGTGACCTGATCGGAGTGTCGCGACAGACAGTGATTCTGGCCTACCAGATGGGAGACGGATTTTCCAATATGCTCTGGCCGACCAATCCCTTCCTGATCATCGGACTTGGATTTGCTGGTATTCGTTATACGACCTGGTTAAGATGGTCGTTGCCGATCCATCTGACGGTCATGGCTGTCTGCATCGGTTTTCTTTATATCGCAGTGAGTATCGGGTACAAGTAACAGCATGATACTGATCAATTTTTTCATGAATGAATCGGGTACCAATTGGTGATAGATAAATGAAAATTAAAAACAGTCCTTACAATCTCAGGGAAACGCTTGGTTATTTCAAGCGGAATACCTTTGGCCCCGTTTCCAAAAACCGGGGACTGGTGAGAGTTGCGCCGAAGTCATTTGAGTTGAATCCTGGTGTTGATAAGAAGGTGAAGGTTGGTTTTATCGGCGATATCATGGATATGGCCGGGTATGATCTGTCGGTGGATGCTGGGGTCAAAGAATTCTTTCAGGACTGCGACTACCTGGTGGGCAATTTTGAGGCAACACTTACAACAGCCAAAGGGGCTTATATGGCGCAGCGTCACAAGCCGCAGATCCTTGACGCGCTGGCTGATCTGTTCGATCCCCAAAAAACCTGTTTGAGCCTGGCAAACAACCATTCAGGAGATTTTGGATATGATGTCTGGGTTGAGTCGAAGAATCAGGTTGAAGAAAGGGGATTTCAGGTGTTCGGGACAGCGGAGACCCCTTTTGTGGATATTGGTGAGGACTTGCGCTTGACAGGTTGCACCTGGTGGACCAATCAACCTTGCAATTATATTACCATGTCAGGCAGGGTAACGGACCATGTTGAATCCGGACGGTTTAATATCCTTTACCCTCACTGGGGCTACGAACTGGAGTTGTATCCCCGGCCTGTGACGATAAATGCCGGCGCTCGTTGGTTTGCAACCTTCGATGCTATAATAGGCCATCACAGTCACATCCCTCAACCGATAGCGGTCGAAAAAACCGATGGGCAGAATTCAATAGAGCGGTTGGTTGCGTATGGGTTGGGCGACTTCTGCATATGGGAAAAGCTGGAACACTATCTCTATGGCCAGCTGCTGAAAATCGAGATCGGTCAAGCTGCAGATGGAGCCATCCAAGTTGGCAAAGTTGACTGGCATTTTTCAACCTGTCGACAAAAAAGTGAAACAGAATGGGTGACAGAGATAGTTGATGAGTTTCCATATCTCAAACAGAAACCATCAGCTTAATCGAAACTATTTACCAGTCAGGAGGTCATTATGGGTGTAAAAATTGTATTGATAGGTGCCGGCAGTGTTCAGTTCGGCTATGATATGCTGGGCGATATTTTTCAAAGCAAAACCCTGGAAGGGTGCCATGTTGAATTGCATGATATCAACGCTGATGCCCTGGTCGTGGTTGAAAAAAATGGAAAGGATTTCATTGCGGAAAAAAAACTGTCTCATACCATCTCGTCAACAACTGACCGCAAGACAGCGCTGAAGGATGCCGATTTCTGCATTATTTCCATTGAGGCGGGTGACCGGTTTGCGTTGTGGAACCAGGACTGGCACGTACCTCAACAATATGGCATTCGCCAGGTGATGGGCGAAAATGGAGGGCCCGGCGGCCTGTTTCACTCACTGCGTATTATTCCGCCCATTCTGGATATTTGTGAAGACATACAAGAGGTTTGTCCGGAAGCCATTGTGTTTAATGTCAGCAACCCCATGAGTCGCATCTGTACGACTGTTACCCGCCGGTTTCCGGAGCTGAAATTTGTCGGGCTCTGTCATGAAATAGAGTCCCTCAGTCAGCAGTTGCCGCTGATTCTGGATACTCCCTGGGAAAACTTGAAAACCAGGGCCGGGGGCCTGAACCATTTCAGTATTCTGGTGGAAGCACGTTACGTTGATTCTGGAAAAGACGCCTATCCAGACATACGGAAAAAAGCACCGGAACATTTTGGAAATCTCCCGAAACTGAGGGACGTGATTCGCGAGCTCAGAGAGATGGATGCAGGCTCAACACCCGGCAGTGAACCGGCATTCAGGGCTGGAGCAGGGGAGTGGTCCGAACGATGGATATTCAGGACCCTGCTCCAACAGTATGGATATATGCCCATTACAACGGACAGTCACCTGGGGGAGTATATCTCCTGGGCCAATGATGCAGCTGATCAAAAAGGGGTTCTGGATTTTTATCAGTACTACGTGGAGTTCCTGGACAAGGATCCACAGATCGAGCTGAAAATACATGAACGGGTGGTGCCGATCATAGAAGGGGTCCTGACGGATTCAGGTTATGAGGAGTCGGCGGTTAATCTTCCTAATGATCACCTGATTGAGGCGTTGCCGGCCTCTATTGCCGTGGAAGTCCCCGGTATCATTAACAGGAGCGGTGTGACTGGTGTACGGCTGGAAAACTATCCAATCGGTTTTGCCGGACATCTCTGCAACCAGGTAGGGGTTCACAACCTGATTGCAGAGGCGGTTCTGAACAAGTCCCGAGAGCTTGCCTTGCAGGCACTACTTGTGGATCCAACGGTCGATAAGTGCCAGGGTGCCATCGATCTATTCGAGTATATGATGGTACTCCAGGAACCCTGGCTGGGATACCTGACGTAATCTGATTGTCAGTATAAAGCTATTGATATTTTACGGGGCATTCTTGACTATTTTTTTTAAAGAAAATACACTTGTCGCAATTATATTGCACAAATTAACGAAAACCATTGATCGACCAGCTGATATCCATAAAACAGCCAGGAAAATTTTTTTCCGTTGTCTTAAAACAATTCACTTATTCTTCTGATGAAAAGTGTCAGTGACATCATTTGGAATCTACTGTCCTGCGGCCTACCCAGGGACCATAACCTGGAAGAGTTAAGAAAACTGATCATGCTGAATTTGATCTCCGGCATGGGGTGTTTCGTCCTCAGCATCCTTGGTTTAATTGGGCTTTTACAGGGCAACCGGGTACTGTTTTTTGCAGATTATGGTATTGCCATCATTCTGGTGATCATGCTGGTCTGCATGCGCAAACGTCAAAGCACAAAGGTTATCGATTATATGGGGATTGTGTTGATCTATGTGTTTTTTCTATTTTTGATCGCTAATGGGGGGGTAAATAGATCAGCTTTCGTCTGGGGTTTTGTTTTTCCCCTGATCTCTATTTTCCTGCTCGGAAAAAAAAGAGGCCTGATTGCATCTCTGGCCTATATCGTGTCGGCCATTGCTGTCTTCTTTTTGGGATATAAACTCCCTTATATATCAGAATATCCGTTTGATCTGGTCCTCAGGTTTGTCATGGCGTATCTTACCACCGTCCTCTTTTCCTATGGCATGGAGCATATTCGCGTGCTATTTCAGATGCAGCTGACCATATCGAATACAGAACTTAAAAATGCAGAAGTAAAACGGGTTAAGTTGACTGAAGAACTACTAGAACAAGCCACCAGTGCCAGATCGAGCGCCAATGAAGCCGAAGCGGCCTCCCTCGCTAAATCGCAATTTTTGGCCAATATGAGCCATGAGTTGAGAACCCCTCTGAATTCGATTATCGGCTTTTCTCAGATCCTGCAGGCGCAGATTGCTGAGAATCTATCGGAAAAACAGAAGGCATTTTTTGAAAACATTAAAAACAGCGGACATCATTTACTGGAGATGGTAAATGATATTCTGGATCTTTCAAAAATCGAAGCTGGAAAAATGGAGATTGCGAACACTTCATTTGATTTTGGTAGAATGTTGGAACGGGCGCCCAATATTATCAAGGCTGAGGCATATGAGAAGAAAATAAAAATAGAGGTTAATGTTGAACCTGACCTGGGTTGGTTGAATGGGGACCCGACCCGATTAAAACAGGTCATTTATAACCTGCTGTCCAACGCTGTAAAATTTACGGATTCAGGAAAACGAATCGGTATTGAGGCAACTGTTGAAAACGATTTCTTCACGGTCTCAGTCTGGGATGAGGGGATTGGCATTCAGGAAGCACTCCTGGAAACAGTATTTGATCCCTTTGAGCAGTTAAGGGCGAGTCAAAGTCATGGGGAAGAGGGAACCGGCCTTGGTCTGGCGATATCTAGGCAACTGATAAGACTTCACCAGGGGACAATCGTTGCAGCCTGCAGAGTAGGAGGTGGCAGTCAGTTTATTATCAAACTTCCAGGGCGGTTATCAGCTCCGGAAACTGCCACAGACCAAGGATTAAAACGGGAACAAGTGCTCTCTGAAAATCCAGCAACGAGCGCCAGGATTCTGGTTACCGAAGACAGCAAAATCAATCAGCAACTCATTGAGGCCGCACTGGACAAATATGAGCTGGTTTTTGCTGATAGTGGAGAGGAAGCGCTCCAAAAAATATCAGGTATGGAATTTGACCTGGTCCTGATGGATATACAGTTACCGGGAATGGATGGCACAGAAACCATGAAGCAGATCCGGCAGAACACCAGTAGACATATACCGATTCTGGTAGTGACGGCTTTTGCCATGAAGGGAGATGAGGAAAAATACCTGAATGAGGGGTTTGACGATTACATTTCAAAACCCGTAAATATCGACTCTCTGCTTCAAAAAGTGGCAGACAACCTCAAGTAAGATCCTATACTGCACCCATTCATCAATACCCCTCCAAGGCCATCAGGCCCATCTCGAAGAGCTTAATGGTTCTCATCGAGATGATGTCATAATTCTTATAAATATATTGTGTTTTGGATCGGCATTTGATACATGTTTTTAAAGTTGATGATTTTTGTGCAGATAAACAACCGCAACGTTAAGGAGGTGAATATGCTGGAATTAGCCCATTTTAAATCGATTGGCATACTCAATGAGCTCAATGATGAGATGCTGAAAAAAGTGACTGATCAAGCCCGACTTATCAATGTCAAAGCGGGAAAATACCTGTTTCGAGAAGGTGATGTCACCTGTATCGGTGGATTTGAATAGAATTACTGCTAACGTGAGACTTTGAAGAGAAAGTGCGGTGATATTATTGAATCGTTTTTTCGAAGATGTGACGGATTTTATGCAGATTCATAGGCTGAAGACATGGATGCTATTTGTCATCAATTGGTTCGGTGGCTGGGATGGAATTCATACAGAGGTGAGTGGAAGGGGGACCTTCTGCTAAGAAGGCGGGAGTGACGAACTTAGGAATTCAAATCTCTAATCTGTTTTAAGAAACGTATCACGACGGACCGCCGTGTCAGGATTTTACTCAGCTTTTCTTGGACAAGCTGCAGGCAACCTGATTATCGGTGCCGGATCGAGATGACTCGTTTTCCACGGGCCCGGTCAGGTCATTGCCCTTGCATTCCGGGCAGGCTTTGTTCCTGCGAAGTTCCTTCAGCGATAGGAACAGGCTGACCTCTTTCTCGCAGGTGTTACATAAAAATGTGTACAGGGGCATAACTGGACTCCTTTACTGTTTGATTGAATTCAGACGGACCCGAAGCGCTCAGCAAGCTGCTTCGGGTAAGCTGTACATATACTTCCGGTTACAATACTACTTCCCTGCAATTACCATTTCCGCCATTTTGAAAATGGTGGTTCCTTCACGGACAGCCCCGCCGAAAGCTTTAACGCCTTCCTGAGTGAAAGAGCCGTGAAGATGCACCTTGATTTCACCATCCACCCGCTTGACATCACCGACTATTCCGTTTATTTCAAAGAGCCCATTATATTCAACGGCCCCCAATTCAGGCGGAATGTCGGTTGTTTTGGGATATACCAGGTTGACCTTTGTACAGGATCCCACACACGACAGCACATAGGCATGACTGAGTCCGGTTTCCTCCAGAAAATCAGCCAGTGCCTTGTGAACCTGAACGCCGGGGTCCAGGTTCAGTTGATACCATCGTAACCCGGACAGTTCTTTGATCTCCATTGGATCTCCCTAGCGTAAGCCATATTTATTTTTAAGGTCGAATCGTTCAATTACGGCCTCCATTGCGATCAAGGTATCCGCTGGAACGTCAGGCAGCGGTGCACGGCAATACCCGGCCGGTAGACCCAGCAATCTCACCATTGCTTTGGTCGCGATGGGATTGGGAGCTGAATAGACCGCTTCCATCAGGGGCAGTATGTCAAAATAGATCTCCCTGCACCGGGTCACCATCTCCCAGTTTTCCCAGGGGCGAGACATTTCTGCCATCTCGCGCGGGGCGACATTCCCAGTAACATTAGCGGTACCATGCCCGCCCAGGCCAAGTGTAGGGATAACCAGACCATATGCAGGTGAGTCACAGCACAACAGGCTCAGGCGTCCTTCTGTCCCGTCTATAACAGATGCTAGTTGCCCTACATCTGGAATCGCTTCTTTATCCGCAACCAGGTTTGGGCATTCGTCGGCCAGACGTACAATTGATTCGGCATCTACATTGACAACAACCCGGGCTGGATTATTATAGAGTCCCACCGCAATGTCCACCGATTGACAAACACTTTTAAGGTACTGATAAACAGCCTCTTTTGGAGGACAGGTATAAGGGGGCGGCACGATCACCACACCATCAGCCCCGTTTTCCTGGGCATAGCGCGCCAGATCAATGGTCGCTTCCGTAGAACCCAGGGTGACACCAAAAAATACCGGAATCTTCCCGTTGCAGTAGGGAGCCAGCTCTTTTATGATGGATTTCCGTTCTTCAATTGTTAGCAGGGTGGGTTCGCCGGTCGATCCCATAATCAGCAGCGCCGATGTTCCATTAGCCGCTTGAAAATCGATCAATCCTTTGTAACCATCCATATCAACAGCCCCTTTTTCTGTAAAAGGGGTAATCAGTGCCACCCAGGAACCCTTCGGGCGATATAGCTCTTTGCTCATAATTCCATCTCCAAATAACAAACTTAAAATTAATACTGAATACTTCAATCCTTTAACAACCGGTTCTTATCGGCGATCACACCCCGCTGGCATACCCGGGGACTATCATCATGTAAAACCGGGCGATATTTTTGAGTTCTCTTGTCGGGACTTGAAAAAAAACAGGGCCAGTAGACACAAGAACGCTGCCAGGCCGATCATACTGTAAGATCCACTGGGGATGAACAACATGACAGCACAGACAAACACCACACCTCTCTGTATCCACCCCAGATTAAGAAAGAGCCACCCCTGAAAGGAGGATGCGATAGCAATAACCCCCACCATTGATGTCAGCAGGACCATCAGGATATTGGACCAACTTCCCTGCATCAGCAGGCCCTCATTAAAGATAAAGACGAAGGGGATGACAAAAGCAACAAAGCATAGCTTAACAGCAATAAACCCGATTTTCATCATACTGTCTTCGGCAATCTCAGCTGCAGCATAGGCTGCCACGGCCACAGGTGGAGTTACCATTGACAACACACCAAAATAGAATACAAAAAAGTGGGATGCCAGTATACTGAAGCCCAGTTGCGTCAGCGACGGAACACCGAGCGTGGCGACAATAACATATGCCACGGTGGTCGGTGTGCCCATCCCCATGATGATGGAAGCGATCATGATCAGCAGTAGCGCAATCAGTGTGATACCGCCTGAGGAGGTGATAATGACGGATGTCAGATTCAGGCCAATACCTGTCAGGGTCACAACCCCGATAATAATCCCCGCAGCCGCACAAGCTGATGCAATCAACACGGTTCTTTGGGCGGCGACCTCAAGGGTCTGGATCAGCCTTACAGGGCCCATACGATTTTCCCTGTTGAAAAACGACAGTCCAATCGTACTGCCGGTGGCCACAAAGGCAGCCCAGTATGGTGTGTAGCCCATCAACATCACAACCAGTAACACCAGTATGGGCAGAAGCAGGTAACTGCGCTTCAATGAATCCCTCACCCTGGGTTGTGATTCTCGGTCCAGACCTTTCAATCCTTTTCGTGCTGCTTCAAAATCGATCATCAGCAGCAGGGAGAAGAAATACAAAAAGGACGGAATCAGGGCCGCTTTACAGATCTGCAGATATGGAACACCCAGAATATCTGCCATCAGGAATGCGGCGGCTCCCATTACCGGCGGCATCAGTTGACCCCCTGTACTTGAGGAGGCTTCCACTGCCCCGGCAAAACCCTTATCATACCCCAGCTTCTTCATCATGGGAATGGTAAAGGTACCTGTAGCGTAGACATTGGCAGCCGCAGATCCTGAAATACTGCCGAAAAAAGCGCTGGTCAGGACACCAATCTTGGCAGGACCGCCACGATAATGGCCTGCAACCGCTTTTCCAAGATCCATCATGACGTCTCCGGCACCTGATTTTTCCAGGAAGGTGCCGAAAATGATAAACACCACGATATAAGTTGATGCCACACCCACTGGGATCGCGAATATGCCTTCAAGACCGAGGCTCAGATGATCGATCACATCTGTCAGGCTGAATCCCCTGTGTGCCACCATCGCAGGCATATGCAAACCCAGGAAAGCGTAACAAAGGGCGACAATGGCAACAATGGAGAGAGCGATTCCAACCGTTCGACGGGTGATTTCGAGAACCAACAAAACAGCGATACCACCTGTCCAGAGTTGCCAGTTGGATAATTCATCCACCATGGCAAGTCTTTCGGATATCATCTCATAATTATAAGTGATGGATCCGAAGCAGACAGCTGCGGTAATGGCCAACAGCAGGTCCAGCAAGCTGACCGTTCCCAACTGTTTTTTTCCGTTAAAGGAGTACACCAGAAAACCCAGCGTAATCGCAAAGGTTAAAAACAGCGGGCGGTGAAAATATGAAACCGGCATACCAAAGGCAGTTGTCCACAGGTGGTAACAGCCAAAGGCGACAAACCCGGCGGAGGTCAGCCATTTTAGAACAGGTGATTGGATTGACATCATAAAGAGTGATCTCCAGATCTATTTCATCAGGTTCATTTCCCGGTAGTACTTTTCCGCACCCGGATGAAGCGGACCACCAACATTTTTCCAGGCAGTGGCGGGAGCAAACCCTTTATAGGTCTTGCTGATCTGGGCAATACGACCGGTATTTTTCATCAGCTCTTTTGTCAGATTGTATACCGCTTCTGTGCTCAACTTCTTCTGGGCGATCATGATCACGTTTTCTGCCATGTGGTTCATGTCTCTCTCAACAAAATAGTACTTTCCCTTGGGCAGGAAAATCTGTCCGTAGGCATTGTCCTGCTCCAATCGGTCCAGGTATCTCTGTTGAATTGGCAGCATTTTCATTTTGACAGTTGTGGTCAGTTCCACAATGGATGATACCATCGGTCCTACCCATGCATCTGCGTGTCCATCCTTGATCAGGTTGGAAGCTTCGGCATAGGAAACATAGGACACCGATCCGCCCCATTTCTTGATATCTTTAAATGTGATTCCATATTGAGCAAACATGAATTTTGCAGCCAGTGCAGGTGAAGACCCCTTTTTCGATGTCAAAATTCGAATGGGCATTCGCTTGTTCTTAATCTCTTCAATGGAAGAGAGGGAATTTGACTTTTTAACCAGAACGAAGCTCATAGGAATGGGGGCCAGATAGGCAACTGCCCTTAAATTGGACATTTTTCTCTTTCCTTCGTATACGCCAGTTGCTGTCCGAGCTTCATTATAAAGGCGAGCCATTGTCAATCCCAGATCTGCCTTGCCTACATTGACCTTTGCAACATTGGAAAGGGATCCGCCAGGTGTAACAGTGACAATTGCTCCTGGAAACGCTGCTTTTGCCATTTCGCCGGTGGCACCACCGATGGAGTACCAGCCTCCTCCCATGGGACCTGATGTGATGGTAAATGTTCTCATCTCGGCCATTGCGTCAGTGACGATGAAGGATACAGCGATGATTAAAAACAGGCTTAACTTAAAACCAATTTTCTTCTTTTTCATTTTTTCCCCATATGAGTTAATGATCACGGATACCAATTCGCAAAACGGTAATATTTCAAATCGATTTGCACAAGCAAACAATAACAGACGGCCCTCTGGACAGAATCAAGACCTTAAATACAGGCGCAAACCTTGATCCATAGGGCTCACCCGGGTAGATTCAGGTGACGTCTCGGAAAGGATACTTAAAAACAAGGCATACTTGCAAATACTTTATTTTATGTACCTTATGCGAATTTGTTATAGGTATGATAATTTGGTGGGTCAAACATCCCTGGAGGGTCAGTTGTCTTGAATTGATGGATGTTCGCTAAAAGTATCAGTGGCCTGATTGATAAAGCTGTCAGTTGCCAGTGAGTTTATGGCGTGTGCAGGGCGGATAATCCTGAAGCTGAAAGGAATTTCAGGGACAAATGGGCGTGTGACTATCTTTTGGTCTCCAAAAAAATCTGCTGTTAACGGGTCAATTAGTGCGACCCCCAAACCTTTTGAAACCAGGGCACAGGCAACCAGGGAAGGCTGGGTCTGAAAACGGATGTTCTGCTGCAGACCATGATTTTCCATGACACGATCAATCTGAACCGCTATCAGTGTGTTTTGAGACAGTGCGATGAAAGGCTCTCCTTTCAGATCTGCTGGCGTGACACACTCGAGTTCGTTGAAGCGGTGACCTAAGGGGGCAGCGCATACACAGTTCATTTTATAGGAGTGTGCAACCTGAATGCCCTTCTGATCCAGGTTCATCTGTGCGATACCCACATCAAAATCCTGAGTTGCTATAGAATCAACTATTCGCAACGATACATGGGTTTCAAACGTTAGTTTAATATCACCATGTTTCCGGGAGAACTGGTCAATAATGCCAGGGAGCAACGCCAGGGATACAGATGGCATGCCAGCAATCCTTAGGTATCCCCTCCTCATCTCCTTTATTTCACTTGCTACACGAGCCAGCCGATCAAGTCCCAGAAACGTCTTTTCGATCTCAGTGTAGAAAGCTGACCCTTCCGACGTCGGATACAATCGCCCTTTCTCTCTCACAAACAGTTTGAAACCGACAGCTCTCTCCAGATCTGCAATCAACCGGCTGACACCTGGTTGGGATACATGCAGCATTTCAGCACCTGCGGTTACACTGCCGGTAATCATGACAGCCCTGAATGCTTCGAGTTGCTTCAAGTTCATATGATTCTCCATTTTCAATAGGGAAACTCTATCCTAACAGCACGACCCTGTCGACCCTTGAGCATGATAGGGAACAGGACACAAATTGGCGTCAGGCGGTTTAACACCGTTAATGAAAAAGTTCTGGAATGCTTCGAGAATATCATATCGGCAACAAACCGGATGATGATCTCCGTGGCATCAAAGAACGCAACCCTGTCTGTCTCGATTAGAGATGAGGGACCTGGAATTCCGGATGATGAACTTGATTATATTTTTGATCGATTTGTGCAAAGCAGTAAAACGAAGACAGGAGCTGGCGGAACCGGTTTAGGACTGGCTATTTTCAAGGAAATTGTTGAAAAACATCAGGGCAAGATATGGGCAGAAAACAATCCTGAAGCTGGCGCAGCATTCAGTTTCCTGTTGTCTCTCGTAGCACAGTCATAGTTATACCTGACATCTTGGCTTAGAATACCAGGGCCGGTTTATCCTGTTGGAAATTTAATTTTTGGAACAGGGACTGATCCTTAACCAAATCGTGTTTTAAGAAGCAGATACCTTTGGATGCTTTTTGATTGCAATGGCACAGAAGAAAATGACCAGGGGTAAAGCGGCGCTGACCCATGCGCTTGCATCATATTTATTTGTGAGGGACTGAGACAAACCGAATAGCGGCGGTCCGATGGCACTCCCAAAGACCATGCTGGCCATACTGAGACCACTGATCGCCCCCAGGTGCTTGCGGCCGAAATAGCGTGGCCAGGTGACACTGATCAGGCAGCCGAAGAAGCCACCGGACATACCTTGACCCAGAACCATCAGGGCCATACCGGTCAGTGTATCCAGATGGAGTATGGCCAATGTACCTGTGAATAAGGCAACCATCATTGCCATCAGCTGATATTTTAATTGTATCCGATCGCTCAACCAGCCGGATACGAGGTTGGTGACAACACTTACCAATGACAGGGGGAGGAACAATGCAAAAACCCGGGATCTTTCCAGGCCGGCTTCTGCCCCCAGTGCGGCGATGTGAAAAATCACGGCAGTACCGATGAGTGCATGAAGGCACAGGCCAATATTAAATACCCAGAAGGTGTATGTCCTCCTTGCTTCAGCAACCGTTATCTCTATCTCAGGTTCTGGAGCCGGCTTGTTGATTTCAGAATCTGCTGTTCCATTGCTGGTTTTTACGCCATCCATGACCAGCCCGCACTCTTCAGGATTATCGCGGAAGAGCAACCAACCAAACAATGACACCCCCACTCCGGAGGCAACAGCGAGCTGAAAACAGGTGGTCTGCCAGCTGGACTGCCTGATCAACCAGTCCAGAAAAAGCGGTGACCCTGAAAATCCGAAAGAGATGAAAACACCGCTGATACCGACTGCCAGTCCCCTTTTACGGTCGAACCATTTGGACAACATGGTGCGGCTGGAAAGGGCCATTAAACCCTGCCCGAATTGTCTCATCAACAAAAACACCACTGCTATCAATGTGAACGCAAGAACCGGGCGACTTATGAAGGTGATATAGGTAGTGATTCCCCAGAGCAGGGTCTCAACCGTTCCAAGTATGACCAGGGAAACTCCCAGGCCCAGGGTGGCCAGGACAATCAGGTATCGTGCCCCTTTGATATCGAGCAGTCTGCCTGAAAAAGGCAGAATGAGGCTGCTGCCGATGGTGCCGACCATATATGCCGTGCTTAAGGTCAGGCGATTCAACCCTGTGGCGGTAATCAGAAAATCGGTAAACACACCAACACCCATTGTTTGCCCGGGTGTACTCATGACAGTCCCCACAACAGAGGCCGCCACAATCACCCACCCATAAAAAAATGGAACCCGGCGTGGTGAAAAGGGAAAGTCGGGGTTTTTAAATATGTTCATCTATGGATGGTTTCCAGTGAGAAAAATCTTTGCTGAGATAAGGGGGTATGTTGAAGTTAACCTGTGTCTGAATATATATGGTTTTCGGAAACCTGTCATTCAGACACTATGATTCATTCCGAATGCCTCCAGCACAGATACTGATGACCTGGATAGGCCCATTGGGATCTGGTTGGCTGGTTCTGCATAATCCACAATCCCCGCGCCAGCCCGGGGATTGTCATGATAACTCATCCCGGATGTCATGACAGTTTTCTCTAAAATTCATACTTAACTTACCATCCATTCCATGCTTTCATAAATAGGTGGTACCTTTTTCGATTTTGATTTCATGGCTATGATCTGACATTCCGACAATTTAACGATATCGGGATGGGCTTCAGGTCACACAAGTTCTATTCATTTCCAAGGTTCCGGGTAATTACCTGGATCCTGTGGGATAGAAGAATACTAAATCATTAAAGGGGTATAACCGAGAAATGAGGCGGATGAAATCGATTTTCAAAATCGTCATGAACTTATCATTCTTCTCGTGGTATCATAGATGTGAAGTTCAATAGCAGGGTTTACAATGTTATTTCGTAAGTATCATATTAATAAGTGAACCCTTAACCTGCATGACGGGCCTACATTGCCGTCAGCTATCGGTACCTTAACTGATTAGAGGCTATCAATGGAAAATATGAATGTGATTTACCTGGTCATCCATGATCTGGAGAACCTGGAGAATCGCTATAACTGTGTTGCGGAATCAGTGGATTGTGAGAAAAGAGAGCAGGCTGCCCAGATATTGGAGTCGATCGACGAGCAGGATCGTCAGATTGTTCTGGACACCAAAGAAGCTGAAGAGGCAAAAACCTTTGCGCAAAGAGTATCCAGGATCAGAAGTAAACTCATATCCATGGACGCGGCGTAGTGTGGAAACCATGGTGAAATAGACAGTGAAGTGTGAGATTTGGCTACCTCAACAGATCTCACTCCAGCACCAGATACATGTAGTTCATATAAAGCATACGACCAACCACCACCACGCCTATCAGGCCCAGGATGATATTGAACTTTGACAGTCTACCCTTCTTCAACACCCCCCAGACAATCAGCAACGACCCCACCACACGCAGCACCAGGATCAGGTTCAGATGATGGGCGTAGCCATGCAGTATATGCCCTTCTGAGGGTATTCCGAAGTCCCTGAGGGCTGAGTCCAACATGATGGCATCAGCGGCGTTCAGGGCCGCCAGGATGATGTGGATGAGTTTATTGACCCGCTTGGTTTTTGGGCAGGATTTTCAGGATTATTAATTGCCTATTCATAACGCCAGATGGCCATATCATAGTTTAGTGTCCCGTTCACGCTCCTTCCACCGACCAGGATCCTGCCACTGGCGTCTAGGACGATCGCCTCTCCATAGTCGTTACCACTTCCACCGGCGGCATCATCATGGACAACAAAGCCTTGTGAAGCAAAAGTGGTGTCCACCGTACCGTCCGCATTGTACCGCCAGATGGCCATATCTTGATTTGGTGTCCCGTTGTTGCTATATCCGGCGACCAGGATCCTGCCATTGGAATCAAGAGCGATCCCATATCCAATGTCATTGCTACTTCCACCGGCAGCACCATGATGGACAACAAAGCCTTGTGAAGCAAAAGAAGTGTCCAGCGTACCGTCCACGTTGTATCGCCAGATGGCCATATCAGTGTTTGGTGTCCCGTTGTCGCTTTCTCCGGCGACCAGGATCCTGCCACTGGCGTCCAGGGTGATCACATTTCCTTTGTCATCATCATTTCCACCAGCTGCACTGTCATGGACAACATATCCGACCGAGTTAAAAGAGGTGTCCAGCGTACCGTCCACGTTGTACCGCCAGATGGCCATATCAAAGTTTGGTGTCCCGTTCGTGCTGTATCCGGCGACCAGGATCCTGCCATTGGAATCAAGAGCGATCCCATATCCTATGTCATTGCTACTTCCACCGGCAGCATCATGATGGACAACAAAGCCTTGTGAAGCAAAAGAAGTGTCCAGCGTACCGTCCACGTTGTATCGCCAGATGGCCATATCATAGTTTGGTGTCCCGTTGTCGCTTTCTCCGGCGACCAGGATCCTGCCATTGGCGTCAAGAGCGATCCCATATCCATAGTCGTTACCACTTCCACCGGCGGCATCATCATGGACAACAAAGCCTTGTGAAGCAAAAGAAGTGTCCAGCGTACCGTCCACGTTGTACCGCCAGATGGCCATGTCAGAGTTTGGTGTCCCGTTCGTGCTAGATCCGGCTACCAGGATCCTGCCACTGGCGTCTAGGACGATCGCCTCTGCGCTTTCATGACTACTTCCACCGGCGGCATTGTCATGGACAACATAGCCCTGGGATGCAAAGGAAGTATCAAGGGTGCCGTCCGCATTATACCGCCAGATGGCCATGTCATTATTCCCTGCCCCATTGCTGCTTATTCCGGTGACCAGGATCCTGCCACTGGCATCAAGAGCGATCCCTTTTCCCACGTCTAAAGAACTTCCACCGGCTGCACTGTCATGAACCGCATATCCGACAGAATTAAAAGTTGTGTCCAGGGTTCCCAAGGCTGAATAGAAATTGGTTTGCAACGTGGTAATCTGGATTGTCTTTTTCCTGTCTTCTCCACTGATGGTAAATGGTTCTGAAATTCCAGCTGTATAGGCTGGTAGCTGAGTGGAACAGATCTCGTCCAGCGTGTATACTTGATCAAATGCGACCTTCGCCAGGCGGATGGATGTATTGAGCGGAATCCTGAGTTTTACGCTATTATTGATCAGATCTTGAAGCTGAGCATCATAGCGGTCTGAAAGGTACCCGGTTAATCCGATGGTTGTCACGGAAGCAGGAACAGCCATAATCATTGCTGTTTGTATGTTATTTCCTGAGACAGAGAGCTGTGCACTGCTCCGGTTTGATCCACCTACTGAGAAATCAACCGTTGCCCAATCTACGCCACCTCCATTTTGTAAAGATCTGCAGGCTACCAGAATTGTCAGTAATAGAATAACGATTGCCAGATATTTTATTCTCAATTTCATGTCCTGATTTATCGGGTTCACAATCCAATGATATGTCAGTCTGCTAGCAATGTTTTATCACTGCACTAATTATTCTATGTGCGCACCTCGCTACCTCTCAGATAACTTCAGCCATCCTGATCGGTCTTCGTTCCGGCATGGAAAATTCTTCTTCGACAAAGTCTGTCCTTTTCTCAATATTATCCGCCTGAACAGTAACACGGTCCTCGGTTCCTGCCAAGACCTTGAAATATGTTCCGTTTAGAGCCTGCCGGACTGAAGGGATCTGGTTGGATCTCATTCCATTCGTTTGTGTAGGTGTTCGAACCAAGAAGACAGGAATCCCTGGTCTACTGTGCCCTGGACCCCCGAACACTTGCAGTGTGTCCCAAATCGTTGTTATATGGCCTCAGGATAGAAAAACAGACACCTGCCTAGCCCAAGGAGGGTGGGTTGATGCCTTTGACACAGCGTCCATCAGTCTGATCAACTGGTCTCATCTCTTTTACAGGGGTGGACAAGTCATCTCCCTCGCATAAATAGGGGGAATCTCTGCGAAGGCTAGTTACCATCGTGTTGTATGGGATTTATTGAAGCTGCACTCAGGGTGCATGATGGGTGTGGAATCATGTCACGATCTGATACGATCCAGCACCCTAGTTCACTTTAATACTTGCAACCTATTGAAAACAAACGCAAAAAATTCATTCGGACACATCATCGGGCTGTCTTATTCTGGTTTTTTGCAGGTCAAAAAATTTATTGGCAGTCGCTTTGGTATCTATCAGACAATGGGGTATTGCCCGTACTTCTTTACGGTTTCCAACATGATTTTTATTTTAGGAATATCCATGTCCGGGTGGGTGTGAACCGGGCCGATGATAAAACGGCCCCCGGGGGCAATACGTTGAATGAGATCCTTGACACCCTCCTCCACCTCGTGGGGTTTGGAGTGTTCCGTCAACAGGTAGTCAACCCCAACGCCACCAACTATGGTGAACCGATTGCCGTGACGCTTTTTCTCCTCGTCAATATTAACATTGGATGTGTTTTCGTAAGCATGTCCACCGTCGAATCCCCACTTGATAAAGTATTCGAACATCTTGGTGTTGTCACCGCAGGAGTGGATAATGATTCGACCGCCCCGATCATGTACAGCCTTTGTGATCCGCTGATATGGCTCCCCGAAAAGGGCATCATTAACCTTCGGATTCATTGTCGGACCCGTTTTATGCGAGAAATCATCGCCCAGCAGGATCACCTTCACTCCTGCATCCATCATGGCCATGCAAAGCTTCATGGCATATTCCTCAAGATAAGCGACAAATCGCTTCATCAGGTCTGGTTGCTTCCTGGAGAAAATGGCCATATTCACAAAACCGAGTGACAGTACCATTGTTTCGTGCAGTCCCTGGACCTGAGGCATCACACAGATTTTGTCGCCATATTTTTTCATTGTTTTGGTGTAGTAGCGGTACGACTTCTGTGCCGCTACATCGGGGTCAACGAAGTGTGGCCAGGCATCGAAATCCTCCGGCTTGTTAAAGGCGTGTTCCCGGTACATATAATACATGTTGCCGTGTCCATCGACGGTCAGCTCATAGTAGGAACCGCTGTATCGAAGCAGGGTGTTGGCATCCTGTATCATGACCTGACCCTCTGTGGGACCTACCCATACCAGATCAAACCCCAATATAATGGCAGCCTCTATGGCCTTGGTGAAATCGGCGTTGATGGTCGGCTCCACTAGCCAGTTCGTCAGTTTGGGACCCCACTTGTTCAGGATTTTCTGTGTCAGTGGGTGTGTGAAGATCGCTTCTCCGGACAACTTCGGTTTGCCTAGAACCTGCTGGGTCGGCCAGGCGTCAAATCCTGGGTAGAAGGTCTGAAGCCGGTCCACGGTTTTACCGTCCAGAACAGCCATGATTCGTTCAGTTGGATTCATTATTGCCTATTTGAGTAATTCTCTTCTGGAGATTTTCTTGTTATTCATGCCTGAACGTTGCGGATTCATATACATTTTCTTCGAAATTTTCGTCAGCGCCGGGTATGGAATCCACTGGGTTCAGATGGCGAGCAGACGATCCAGTAACAGATCCATAAATCGCTCTCCTTCAAGCGATTGAGGGATATTGATGGGATGTTGGTCTCCCAGGGGATCAAAGTTTTCCTGTAACCGGGCGTTGATCAACCGTCCCCTGCGCATACCGGATTCGGAAACCGATAGGGTGTATGGATTGCTGTCGAAGAGGCTGGGGTCGGTCAGATAGGAAACTGCAATGGGATCCCAGGGGAAAAATCCCTTTTTGCGGAAAAACACCTTTCGATTCAAATTCAGCCACATGGGGATTTGCTCAGCCAGATACCTGGCGACCGGGGTGCTGCTTTCCTGAATTACCTCAAGATGTCGGTGCTGAAATACGGCCTGGGAACAGACATCCATTGTGATCAGGGTTTTAGGAACCGGCGAACTAATGACATGGTTCGCAGCTTTTCCGTCAGAGTGCAGGTTGAATTCGCCGAAGAAGGAGAAAAAGGGGAAATTAAAGGTTCCGCCCATGATTACCAGTTCCTTCAGGTTACCGGCAAAACTGGGATCAAGCATCATGGCCGTTGCCACATTGGTCAGAGGAGCAATGGCCAACAGTGTGATTTTACCGGGATTTGCCCGGACTGTTTCGATCAGGTAATCAACAGCCGGATTGATATTCCCACAATCATGCCGGGATGCAGCTCCCTGGTATATCGGAACATCCGAACCGACCAGTTGCAATACCTCATGGGCAACCTGAAAACCTCTGGGTGCGCCAACATTCCCAAAATTAATGGTAATTCCTTCAAGGGTCGTTTCCGGTGAGGACAAGAGCATTAAAATCGCCAGTCCGTCATCCAGGTCACGGAATCGAACACCTATGGCTGGATCTGTATCAACAATTACCCGCTTTGGTTCCATTCGAAACCTCCTTGCATTATCGGTTGATGATCTCCTGGTAGACCTGGGATCCTTTTCTAAGCTTGCGCTCCTGAGTCTCGAAATCCACCTCGTAGAGCCCGAATTTCATTTCGTAGCCTTCTGCCCATTCAAAGTTATCCATCAGGCTCCAGTAATAGTATCCTTTCACCATGGCACCATCACCAATGGCGCGAGACAGTGCGTAGAGGTACTGCCTGATAAAGTCTCCGCGACGGTGGTCACCTTTGTCGGCTATACCGTTCTCCGTGATAAAGATAGGAAGACCCAGCTGGTTTATCCGCATAATTGCTCGATAAAAGCCCTCTGGATAGATGGAGTACTCCATGTCCGTTGGGGTTTCGTTGCCCCGGATTTTGAATTCAAAGAGTTCAGACGGCTTCCAGCGAGGTTTGATCGTAAAATGTGAGTAATAATTCAATCCTATAAAATCATTGGAAACAGGAGCCTTGGGGTTGCTATGTGAAACGTTGAGCAGGCCGGGGATCAATATCCTGAACCTGCCGGTTTTCAGAAACCTCAAGATGGCTGAATTAAATACAGTGTCCATCACCAGCGCCAGAATATTGTCAATCAGGTGCCAGGAACGATAGGGGTCGAATTGAAAAATGTTTTTGACCAGCCCGATCTGGACTTTGTCACCATTAGGCTGTTTTTTGAGCGACTGATATACACGGACATGCGCCTCAAGCAGGTTTTTTATCACCTCTCCCACCAGGGCCGGATCCTTTTTACCGGGCGGCCAGATCCCTGAGAAGTAGCTTTGTGTGGCTTCCACCTCTATCTCATTAATCGTACACCACCGGGGGACGCGGTCGCTGAACTCATTGAAGACCCGCTCGCAGAAACGCTGGAAAATCGCGATGTTTTCGCTTTTTTCAAAAGCACCCAGTTCCTTGAACCAGATGGGATGAGTAAAGTGGTAAAGGGTAAGGACCGGTTCCACGCCAGCCCTGATGATGGCGTTAATGATATTAGAGTAGTGCTGAAGCGCCGTCTCGTCAAATTGGCCGTTTTCAGGTTCGATTTTGCTCCACTCTACTGAAAAGCGATAGGATTTAACCCCCAACTGTTTCATCAGTTCGATGTCTGCCTCGTACCGGTTCCAGTGGTCACAGGCCTCTCCAGAAACAGCACCTTTGAGAATGGGGGACTCTCCGTTTTTATTTTTGGATTGCTCCCACTCGTGCCAGTTGTTGTTGTGGCAACCGCCTTCAATCTGGTGTGCGGCTGTGGCAGTTCCCCAGACAAAGTTTTTCGGAAACGTCAGGTCATGTTGATCAATATGTCGCCAGTCCCAATGCAATTCCGGATCTCGGATACGAAAACCGAGAACCACCATGGCATATATGACGAGGATGATCAGTATGATAGCAATAGTCATAGTGAAAACCCTGTTTTCAAGTTAGCTCATTCACTTTTTCAGACAGTGAGCGGTTCAGTGCTTCGATATCTTTCGGGAACACGGGGCTCATTAAAATCAGAACCACACCACAGAAAAGCCAGAAGAGATTCGCAATGTTAAACGCCCACAGGCGGCCGAAAAGAACGATCAGCAGGCTGATAATCACAGGGCCGAATCCCTTGCCGAGATCATCGGCCAGGTTGTACATGGAAAACGTGGACCCCCGGGTTTCGGGAAGATTGACATTCAACAGCATGGCACGAACATTTGGTCCGGTAATCGATATAGTGAAGCCGGTAATAAATCCGATGATCATGGGAAGCACTGTTGACGGATTTTCCACACCGAACTGAGGGGGGTAGTTCAGCAGAAAAGCCATCGGAATAATACCGACCAGGGTTGAAATTCCGCACAACAGTGGCAGGTATTTGGGATTCTGGTTATATAACCGGTTGCCTATCAGTCCCCCGAAAAACCCGCCGAATATAGCCGCGGCTCCGATTACCATGACAATCAACGTGGCAGCCTCGACAGAAAATCCCTTGTCCTGGGAATAAAAATCGTTCAGAAAAATAAAAAAAACGCCCCAGGGCACAGTGCCTGGAATTCCCTGGATGAAAACCATCAGGTTCGTTTTGTTTTTAAAGAGTGATCGGTACTGCTGCCAATTTATTCGATCGGCGTAGACATGTCCCTTATCAATCAGCTCGCCTAGACCCTCTTCTGTCCGACCCCTGTTCGGTTCTTTGATGGTCAGGAAGAAGACGGCGGCGAGCACGAAATTGGGTAATGCCACCAGAATAAAGGGCAGTTGCCAGCCATGCGTCGGACCTATAAACCCGGCCATGAGCTGACCGACTGCAATCCCCATCCCCTGTGCCAGACCCAGCCACCCGGCTGCAGCAGCCCGATTCTGATGAGAAAAGTAGTCCCCGACCATGGAGTAGGTCAACGGCAGTGCGCCGCCGATACCGATACCGGTCAGGGCTCGCAACCAGTAAAGCTGTGTATAGGTTTCTGCAAACCCCGTCAGCAGGCAGGGGATTTCGCCGATGAGTATCACTAGTACAAATAAATTCTTTCGGGATATCAGATCTGTCAGGTACCCGATTCCCAGAGAAACGGTGCCACCCAGCACCCAGAAAATAAGCGAAATATTTCCGCCCAGAAAAATATCCCGCTGGGTCTCATCGAACCCGAATTGTTGTGCAATCTGGGTCAGATTGGGGGCCATCAGATTTTGATCAGCAAACAGAAAGAGGTTCATCACTGCCAGTAGACTGACAGCATAGATTTCGTGTCCCGAGAATCGACGTTGCTTTCTCATCAAGGCATCCCTCTGGAAAAAATTTTAAGAGGTTTCAGGGTCCTAATAACAAAGGCATTTGAAAGTCGAATGGTAAGGCCTTTCAGGCAAATCAGTCAATATTGTATTTTTTCTTCAGGCGGCTGACAATAATTGAAAAAATCCGAAACAGCGGGTCTGTGAAAGATGCAGAGAACTCGATCGTTGTATCAGATTAAAAAAACAGAAAAGATCCCGGCGAGCAGAAAAACCAACCAAATAATATTGCGCTGACGTACCTAATATGTGATCATGCATCATATTTAATCAGGCACATCGTAACAGTCTTTGTGGATATTGAGACGGGTAGTGTCAGGGAAAGACGAGGAAGAAATCGGACCTGAAACCGGTGAATTTACAACATCAGCATATTGGATAAGGAGAAAACCAATGATCTTATTAAACCCCAAACTGCACAATCGAAAGTACTCAGATGAGAAAACCCGGGAGTTGATGCAGAAGACGATCGATTTTCTGGAAGAAAAAGGTCTGAAATCAATCAAGGCTGACTGGCACGAAAAAAAATGGAATTATGATTTTGTGGAATGCATGAAGGAGTGCCAGGCGATGGCAACATTGATGACGCCCTCCGGGTACGGCGCTGAAGATTCTAGGTGGGATACCTACCGAAACTCTGCCTTTGCCGAGATAACCTCATTTTATGGCATTACCTACTGGTACACTTATCAGGTTTCCATGCTGGGGCTTGTGCCTCTGTTTCTGGGGAAGAACGAGGAATTGAAACATAAAACCGCACAGTTGCTGGCAGATGGAAAAGTGTTTGCATTCGGACTTTCTGAAAAGGAACACGGAGCGGACATCTATTCAACTGATATGGAGTTGGTACCACAGGAAGACGGGACCTATCGGGGTAACGGTGACAAATACTATATTGGTAACGGAAATGAATCCGCCATCGTTTCTACTTTCGGTAAATTGTCGGATACGGGGGACTATGTCTGGTTCGCAGTTGATTCGCAGCACGAGAAGTTTAACTGTATCAAGAACACTGTTAACGAGCAGAACTATGTGGCTGAGTATGAGCTGAATGATTACCCCATTACCGATGCGGATATCATGTCCAGAGGTGGCGATGCCTGGGATGATATGCTTAATACGATCAATGTCTGTAAATTCAATCTGGGGTGGGCGTCCATTGGAATGTGCACACATGCCTTCTATGAGGCCATTGACCACGCCGCTAACCGTAATGTGTACGGCCAGTTCGTGACTGATTTTCCACATGTTCGCAGGCTTTTTACGGATGCCTATTGCCGCCTGGTGGCCATGAAACTGTTTTCAGAACGGGCCATTGACTACATGCGGTCAGCGTCTGCCGATGACCGGCGATACCTGCTGTATAACCCCATGGTCAAGATGAAGGTAACCACTCAGGGTGAGGATGTGATCAACCATCTCTGGGATGTGATTGCAGCCAAAGGGTTTGAAAAGGAGCCCTTTTTTGAAACAGCTGCCCATGAGATCCGGATGTTGCCGAAGTTGGAAGGTACAGTGCATGTGAATATGGCGCTGGTGGTGAAATTCATGCAGAATTTCTTTTTCAACCCGGGAGAATTTGAAACACTGCCCAAACGCGACGATACAGCCAATGACGATTTTCTGTTCAACCAGGGGCCAACCCGGGGACTGGGCAAGATCCAGTTTCATGACTACCGGATCGCCTACGACAGCGTAGACCTGCCCAATGTCAATACCTTCAAGGAACAAATCAAGGGGTTTGTCACCTTTCTGACCCAGGCATCGCCGGATAAGGCACAATCCAAGGATATTGACTACCTGTTGGCGCTTGGCGATTGTTTTTGCCTGGTTGCGTATGGTCAGTTGATCCTGGAAAACAAGCCGATTTTTGATGTGTCTGATGAATTGATGGATGAGCTGTTCGATTTTATGATCAGGGATTTTTCAAAGTATGCGCTGAATATCTATTCCAAGCCCAGCAACTCTGATCTGCAAAAGGAGCTCTCTCTGGCTATTATTAAAGCGCCACTGGCAAATCCGGAGCGTTTTGATCGTATCTGGCAGGAACAGGTTTATTCTTTGAAGGGCCAGTATAAAATGCGGGACGAATGATTTTCCAGAATGTCCATTGTTGAATTTGTTAGAAACAATTCCGGGTCCTTTGGGCCCGGATTCTTTACTGTACACGCCGACTGAGTCAGCATAACCCCTAACCAACTGTTACCTATGTTATCCCGAAAAAACGTCGGTCAGACGGCATACTGGTTCATATTTGTTAATCTGCTGCTGGCTGGGATCCTGTTGATATATTTTCCGGACACGCTGTCTTCTATCTTAAGAGAAGATGCTCTGGCTGAAAATGTGGGAACGGTTTTTCTGTTACTAACCTCTTTGGCCCTGTTTTTTGCAGCGATAGTCCTGTATCGACAGCCGAGCGATCAGCAACAGCTTCCCTGGCTGAGAATTTTGCTGTTGGTGGTGGCAGGGGTTGTCTTTTTCTGGGCTGCGGGAGAGGAGATCAGCTGGGGGCAGCGGATATTCAACTGGAGTACCCCGGAAACTCTGGCAAAGGTAAACCAGCAGGGGGAAACGAACCTGCATAACCTGAATACACGATTCTTCAATAACGGCCTGGAGACGATTATCCTGCTTGCGATTGTCGTCCCGACCGCTTTTCATATCAAAAAGAAAAAGCAGCTTTTTGGCTTTCCCTTACCCTCTCTATCCCTGGTTCTCGGTTTTCAACTGGTCGCCTGTTATGTGACCTATCATTACATTAAGCCTCAGGACTATCTGGCTTATCTGGTGTTGCCCTATTTCCTGTATCTGTTTTCCAAAAAGCGGGACTGGCAGAATGTCGGGCGTGTGGTGTTGAATGTTCTGCTGGTGATTTTTGTCGGCATAGTGAATGTTCAACTGAAAAAGCATTTTCCAGGGAATGGACCTCGGGAGTTTCGTGAGTATCTTTTTTCGGTTCTCTGTTTTTGTTATGCGCTGGAAATGATAATTGATTTTAAAAATGCCGCACGATCTGATGGTGTTATCTAACGCCCCTGATTCGGGGTTGAAAGATGAAAACAATCAGTACGATCAGCAGCACGACCAGACCCCCACCGGTAACCGTTGCCGGGGCCCCGAACGTTTCAGCCAGGTATCCTGCCGGCAGGATGCCAAGCGGCATGAGCCCCCAGGTCATCATATAAACACTCATCACCCGTCCTGTCAGTTTTTCAGGTGTATTTTCCATGATCAGGGTATTCGTCAAGGTAAAGAAAACTGAATTACCGATCCCGGCGAAGAGCAGAAAGAAGCAGGCAAGGTAAAGTGAGCCTGATTGGGAAAAAAGAACCAGGAAAGCACCGAACAACAGCCCTGCCAATAGCATAAAAATTCCCTTGTACTGAAGACCCCTTAGCAAGCTGAGTGTCAACGAACCGATCAGAGCGCCAACTCCCACAGCCGACATGAGTATTCCCAGCCCGGTTTCCCCCGCTCCGAAGACGGTTTTGGCAAAGACCGGCATCAGCATCTGGTAGGGCATGGCCATCACGATCGGTACGAAAGCAAGCAGCAGCAATATCCGGATAAGCGGGTTCTGTCTGAGATAACGCAATCCCTCCATCAAGTCATCGGATATGGAAATCTCTTTTTTGGTCTTAATGCGCTCTCCAGCCGGTATGATGCTGATCATGACGATATTAAAAATGTAGGAGACCACTATCAGCCAATAGACACCAGGGATGCCGATATATTTGATCAGTATCCCAGCCAGCGCTGGAGAAACGATCCGGCAGAGGTTCATGGCCATCGAGTTCAGGGAAACCGCATTAAGGATGTCTGATTCGCCAACGAGATCCTTAACGAAGGCTTGACGAGCCGGTAATCCTAGAGCCAGGACAAAACCAGAGCAGATGGAGGCTGTTACGAGATGCCAGAGGCTGATCAGCTCTGTCTCAATCAGGATGGCGATCGCCAGGGAAATCAGGAACAACCCGGCCTGGGAGATCAGCATCAGATTACGTTTTCGAAAGCGATCGGTGATAACACCCCCAAAGAGCGAAAACATCACCATGGGCAGCCCCCATCCAGCTGAAACCAGCCCCAGGGCCATTGCTGAATCTGTTAAGGTGAATACCAGCCAACCCCGGGCTACCATCCCCATCTGCATGGCATTGTAGAAAAACAGCATGCCGATCCAGAATCGCCTGAAATTGCGGATCTTCAATGCCCCGAAGGATGCCACCTTCCCTTTATCATGTTGATCAACGTCTCCTGACTCAGGTGGTTGAGGGGGCTTACCTTCAGAAGAGACTGACGCTTCCAGCGGGAGGTGAATATCGCTCATTATCCGGGCGCAATCGATTCGAAGTTTTGCAAAGCTGTTTTTTTTCAGGGAGGAATTATATTGTCAGATCGACAAACAATTGTTTACTCGCTGATAGACAGGCACCAGCATAAGCTTTCGACTCTGGAAATTCAAGTGATTTGGTTGCCGGTGTTTATTATATAACGCTGGAATTCAGAACCAAAGCATGGTTTGGCCGATGTCAATGCGCTGACAGGCTCAATACAGAACGTTGACATCACAGGCAGGCATTACTTCTTTTTTTTCTTCTCAACAATCAGATTTTCGTAGCCCATCTCCTTTAAAATAATCGGAAACTCACTGAATGTAGGGCGGACTACGGGTAACAGTTTCAGCATGGCAGTGATCTTGCCACCCTGTTTAACCTTGCCACGGGTCACAGATGCGATCGGATTCTCCAGACCGTGCCAGAAACGGTGAGAATGATCAGCACTCTGTTTGGACCAGACGTCTTCCTGTATGTCACAAGGTCCCAGGAAAAAGGTTCCGTATGTGCCTTCCTGTGGTGGGTTTTTCAGGTCGATAGTAATTTCGCAATCCGGATCGGTATAAATGAATTTGATAATGATTCCGGACTTGGCCATCTTCGGTCCAATTTTGTCATGTTTCAGGACCTTATCAAGAAAGTACCCATATATTTCAAAAAGCTGGGCTGCATCACGATAATACTCGCTCATAGTCATTCTCCTGTGGATAACTGTTAGCTTATTCGGGTTTTCTCTGATCAAATCGTCTGCCAAAAATCATACTGGCCAGTGTAATTCTCAGCATCTGCAGCGTTCCACCAGCGACACTCCAGGCCCGGGCGTCGCGCAGCATGCGCTCCATGGGAAAATCAGTACTGTAGCCATACCCGCCGAATATCTGCATGGCCTTGTCTGTCACCTCTTTTACCATCTCATTGGCAAAGCATTTGCCCATGGAGGCTTCGTAAATGGATGGCAACCCCTTTCCTGCTCCTTCCACTGCCCGATAGACTAGTAGTCTTGCTGCATCCAGTTTCATCGCCATGTCAGCAACGGTGAACTGGACGTCCTGAAATTCGCAGATAGGGCGGTTAAACGCCTGCCTTTCCATGGCATATTGCTTTGCCTCCTCCAGAGCGCCCCCTGCAACTCCCAGGCACATGGCCGAGTTACCGCATCGTTCGATGTCGAAGGTCAGCATCAATTTACCAAATTCACCTTGCTTGATGATCAGGTTTTCCTTGGGCACCCTGACATTGTCAAAAAAGAGGTCACAGGACGGCATTCCCCGCAGCCCCATAAACTCCTCCTGTTTTCCGAATGTGAATCCCGGCATTCCCTTTTCAACTAGAATCCCGCCTATCCCCTTATACCCTTTGATATCTCCAATCCGTGTATAGACCAGGTAGTGGCTGGCCTCTCCGCCGCCCGTGATAAAGCATTTTTTGCCATTCAACAGATAGTGGTCCCCCTTGTCTTCGACCTGGGTCGACAATGACGTCAGGTCGGAACCGGCCTCGGGTTCTGTCATGCAGACTGAGACACTGAAGTCACCACTGCAGACGCCGGGCAGGATCTCCTTTTTCTGTTCCTCCGTCCCGAACATATCGATCACACGAACAGCCCCGACGTTGGATTCAAACACCGTGGCCGCGATCATGGGGCTGAATTTTGCCAGTTCCTCGATCGCCAGTATTGCCGTCATTGATTCTTCGTCGTTTCCGCCATACTTTGAAGAAAGTGTCATCCCCAGCAGGCCCATTTTTGCGTATTGTTTTGTCAAAGAGGGAGGAATCTCTCGCGTCCGGTCGATCTCCGCTGCCAGATCCCTGAAATTCTCCCTTTTTCCCATGTCCTGCAGACTTGCTATCAACATGGTCTGTTCCTTAGTAAAACTAAAATCCATATTCTGCTCCGATGGTTCTATGGCGTTTGTTCAATCAGTTGAATAGTACGTCTGTTAGTTAAATGTTGTCAGATCAGCTTGGTAATTTCTCCTATGTGTTCGATATTTTCAAGATCGAGAATTCGGGCGCAGATATCTTCGATCCTGTCCTGGTCCCGGTCTCCTGCAAACTGTTTGACTTTTTTTGAAATATCATCAGCCTTCATTGGATCCCTTGGATCGCCCTTTGGTATGTCGATCTGCCTGACGAGTTTCTCTCCATTTTTCAGGGAAATTTCCACTCGGCTCGAGGTTTTGTCGGGATAGGCCTTTTCAAGTTGTTCATCTGCATGTACCTCGACCTTATTGGAAAGAGCGATCAGGTTTCGATCTGCAATCCGCTTCTCCGTAAGTTGCCTGGCTGCCAGTTCGCCATCTGAAAGGCAGACAGCAACAACGTAGGGTATCGAAAACTGTGCGGAGACAAAGGTGCTCTCTTCCGTAACCCCTTTTCCGACAGCCAGCTGAGCAATTCCATAGGTATAGACATCGATTTTCTCAATATCACCGGGGACCATAGCGTTTTCCGCGTGCAGCTCAAGGGTTGCCTGGGCTGCTCCATGCGTGTGCCGGCAGGCTGTATAAGGCTTGAAGTAGACATCGGATATGGAGTAGTGCTCTCCCAATCCGTCTGTTATTTTCTCAAGGTTGGGATCTGCAGCAGTGGTGATGGATGCAAAACCACCGTTTAACGCCGAACCCTCGATTGCATACGGTGCTCCCGTTACATCAACGGCAGCCAGACCTGCTGCCATCAATCCAGCGCTGGCAGCCTGTCCACCCTGCACGATTTTGATGGTGTAGCCACCCATCAGGTTTTCTGCCGTTGAAATAGGCAGGATGTATGCCGCATTGCCGAGGGCGGAGGCCATCCGGTCGGTATCGAACCCTTTTAGCCTGCCTGCCGCTGCTGCAGCGCCAAAGGTTCCGCAGGTGCCGGTTGGCAAAAACCCCCCCAGTGTATGCCAGGGGTGCATAGCAGCAGAGGGCCGATTGGCTGCTTCATATCCGGCAACAATCGCTTCTATGATCTGCTTGCCGTTCAGGTCCATCTCTTCTGCAACCGCCAGAACGGCGGGGATGACAGCTGTTCCTGGGTGGTTGCCGCCGAAACGGACGCCATCCTGGGATTCAATGGCTTCTGCGGTCGTCCCATTAATAAAGGCGGCGTTATGAAGATCGGTCTTGAAACCACAACCCAATACGGGCGTCTGTCCCTGGGTATTCAACGATTTAATGTAGCCAATCACCGCAGCAACTGCATCAAGTTCAAGCGAACCGTACACATTTGCCACATAATCCAGTACACAGAGCTTCGCCATCTGGACGATGTCTGGTGGCAGCGAATCATATGATATGGATGAACAAAACTCAGCCAGCTTCTTGGTGTATTCCATCATTATCTCCTTTTAGACGTACCCTTTTTTTTCGTACACGCTGATCATGCGAGCCGGGTCGAGGACCTCCCTGATAATTCGGATCTCCTCTACTGTTGGTGGTTCTGTTTCGTGAACATCATCTGCTACCTTCAAATCCCACGGTGTGGCCTCAACAATTTCATCAACCGAGTGACCCGGATGAAAGGAGGCAAGATAGGCTTCACGGGTATCAGGATCAAATCGCAATACGGCTTTGTTGGTAATCAACACTTCAGGCCCCGTATTGGCGGGTAGTCCCCATTTTTCTCTGGCGCCGGGGCCATCGATGTAGCCAGGAGTAGTGATGAAGTCGACCTTCTCTGCCAGGCGACGTTTATCATGCAGGGCGATTATCAGTGTTTTTCTGGCCATGGAGCCGATGGGGTTTGCACCACCACTGCCTGGTAATCTGCTGGTGGGATTTTCATAGTCGCCAATCACAGTGGTGTTGATGTTGCCATATTTATCGACCTGGCTGCCGGACAGAAACCCGACATCCACATGGCCGGCCTGCAGGAACATGCCCATGATTTCAACCAGTCCACCAATCATGGCTGCTCCCGGATTCAGGCAGGGGTCTCCCACAGAAAGGGCAGTTCGACCAGGCTGGGCGTCAATTACCCCTGATTCCTGCATCATGATGGCATTGGGGGCATGATGATGCTTGGCGATATTGGCGGACATGGTTGGAAAGCCGGTACCGACGATGACAAGATCATTGTCCTTGATTTCCCTGGAACCACAGCACGCCATGAGTTCTGGTTTAATATAGTCAGTTGCATAGGTTGTCATTCAATAACTCCTGTTACGCGAATAGGTTCTGTCAGTCTTAACGAACGTTACGTCAATCACAGATCTTAATAGGCATAGCTGACCGGAAATCCGTAATCAAATTCGGCCTGTAGCTTTTTAAAGGTTTCATATCCCAGTTTCTGGATATAGTGCTGGGTATAAGCGGTTCGATCTTCAATGTCATATACCCACTCTTTCAGAAAGTCCTGGAATCCCTCTTCTGTATTGGAGGCCTGTTGATAAAGGTAGCCATAACCGAAATCGGTGTCGTAGAAACCGGGTGTGTAACCGGGATGGGCACCAAAGGGCTCTTCAACAACAGCGACAACCTTGGGGGACGGAACAATCGTCCGGGACGGGTCCTTGCCAATGGTTTCCCTGCTGACCAGTCTCTCACAGAAAACAATGATCTTTTTGGATGCATTCGCACCGTACTGACAATCACCGCCAATGCCCCATATCTGGGCATTGCCTGATTCATCCGCCTGCTGCACGTGAATAATACCAACGTCGGGATTCAAAGCGGGGACAAGAAGGGTGGGTGTATCGTCGAACGGAGAGTCGATCATTTTATACTTGTTCTCTCCCATGAAAGAACGAACATTCAGCAGGTCGCTCCCCACCATATCCTTGACCGGAACGAAGGGCATTCCCATAGCTCCTGCCAGCAACATCATCGGTAGAGAAAGGTTTGAATACTCCTCGACCTCAACCTTATGGGGGATTCCATTCTCCAGGGATCTGCGGTAGCAGCGACCCAGTCCGTAAACCCCCAGAGAAAGAAAGGTGGCAATGAAGCGTTTGACACAACCTGCGCCAATCAGCATATCAAAATCGTCGGCGGCATTACTGCGGGTGATGGTCAGGTCCTTGATTCCCTGGCGAATAATTTCGTGAATGGCGGAGAAAGGAGAGCGGCAGATGTAGCCCCCGATAAACAGAAAGTCTCCGTTGTTGACATGCTGGGAAATAGCCTCTTTGGCTGTCATGACTTTGTTCATGCTGGAAAAACTCCTGAAAATTGATGCTTTAGATATCAAAAACGGTTCGTTTGATGATCTCCTCCTGGGCGATATCGCTCAGGTTGACAAATGTTCCGGAATATCCGCTGATTCTGACGATCAGGTCCTGGTATTGCTCCGGTGTTTCCTGGGCAGCTATCAGGGTCTCTGAGTCCACCATATTGAACTGAACCTGGACACCCCCCTTTTCAAAATAGCTCTTAACTAAAGTTGTTAAGTTATTGCTATTAATAGTTTTACCCTGGAACCGCATGTTCAGATTGGCCCCATTAGCCAGCCGTTTTAAGGGTAGCTTCGTAACAGAATTGAGAATGGCTGTGGGACCTTCCAGTGTGACGCCATTGCTGGGGGTGATGCCATTGCCAAAAACATCTCCGGCATAGCGACCATCTGCAGAAGCGCCGGTGAAAGCCCCCATGGTGATATGGAACCCAACTGAAAAAATGCCGGGCCAGAAGGCACCGCCCCGATAATTCTGGTAGGCTGAAAGGGTATCGCAGAAATGATTCGCAACCCTGGCAGCCATGGTATCGGCCTCATCGTTGTCGTTTCCGTATTTCGGCACCTTGTGGTAGAGGTAACTCTGTTTATCTTCATGGTCCATCCAGTCGTCTGCCAGCCAGTCAGCCAAGTCTCCGATGCTGAACCGCTTTTCCTCAAACACTGTTTTTTTAATGGCCGTCAGGCTGTCCGCTGCGTTGGAAAACCCCATATACTGTACACCGGTCGAGTTGTATCGAGCTCCCCCTCGGGTGAGATCCAATCCTTTTTCCATTGGACCCTCAATCATGGCAGACGCAAATGGTGACGGAACCCTTTCTGCGATAGCCTCATCCAGGCAAGTGATTCCCCGGACCATTTGTTTAACAAAGTGTCCCAATTGCTGATCATAGCGACTCCAGACGTCATCAAAAAATTTGAATTCAGCAGGATCACCGGTTTCGAGTCCGGACACGTATCCAAAAATGTTGTCAACACCATTGGCGAGTGCCATTTCAAGGCACTTGATGCCATTGAACTGGACAGCGAATGTGGAGCCGAAGGTTTTTCCTTGTGCGTTGGGCTCCAGGCACCCGACAATGCCGTAGTCCCTGGCGTCTTCCAGCGTGTGACCTGCATTTACCAGGGAATCGATGATGGCCTCGTCACTGAAAAGGTGCAACAGCATTCCGTCTTTGGCGTATTCCACGGCTCTCTGGAAAAAGGTGTCTTCAGATTTCCGACTTAACCTGACCCCGAAGTTGGGCTGTACGGTTCGAATATCTGCGTAAGCCTCAAGGCCGATCATACTTAGCTCGTTGGTTGCATCTTCCCCATCGGGTCCCAGGCCGCCGACGGTTACATTCTGGGTTGTTTTACCCTCGGTTCCTTCACCACCCGGTATATAAGCCTCTTCAAGCACGTTCCAGATCTCATTCGTTTTGATAAACATTAGTGAGATCAGTTCTTTGGCGCTTTCTGGTGTAATGACACCCTTTTCCAGGTCTTTTTTATAAAATGGATAGAGGATCTGATCGATCCGCCCCAGAGAGATCGAATTACCACCTGACTCTATCTGGGCAATCAGGTGAATGAAATAAACCGATTGTACCGCTTCATGAAAAGACTCGGCCGGGTATTCCGGAACCCGGTTGCAGACCTGTGCGATCTCCCTTAATTCAGTGGCGCGGTTTTCGTCTGTTTCCTTGTCGGCCATTTTTGTTGCCAGGTTGGCGTAACGCTGTGCAAACCTGACGGCTGCTTTCAGAGACCGGATCACAGATAGATAGAAAAGACCTTTATCAGTGGATTTATCTGTCTCGTCGAGCAGGTCAAAGGCTTTGCCTGCCTTTTCAATGATACCTGACAGTCCTGAGTTCAGGACTTGGCCGTGGTCCATGGTGAAATGACCGATTCCGTATGTGATCTCAAGCATAAAGGTAAAAATATACTTGTCGATATCCTCCATGACATCATCGGGGAGATTTGCTTCGAACAGGTCTTCAACCGTTTTTCCATCCCAGAAAGGGACAATCATCTCTTGAACTTCCTGTTTCTCTGCTGCTGTTATCAAGGCTCGCTGGACAACCCGTTTATCGAAGTTGTCAACGTCGCCCTCGATCCATCTGATTTTGTTTTCAGGGAATAGGGGAGCCCCTTTGAGTTTGCTGGTCCGGCAACCGACAATTAACTCTTCCGGGCGAATCGTGACACTGATATTCTCCAGAATATGGTCTAACGCGAGACTCATGCGCGTCAGGGGATCTTTTTCCCAGTTCATAGACATGGCGTGGGTCAGGTATCGAGCCCTCTCTATGCAGACCTCCTGGGGCGCACTGATAATCCGGTCTCTCAGTCTGCTGACCCTTGTGCCGGATATGGCCGACGGCGAAGCAAGTTGTACTCCCATTTTTATCTCCGGTTATATAGAGTCCGTGGATCGTTTCCGTTAATATGCTGACATCTGGGGACGGAATTAGCTGTCATGATTAATTACACCTTGATATCCATATGGTTCAGCAGAATTTTATCGCGAACGCTTTTAGGCAGATTGCGATTCAGGAACAGGAAAAAGGTGCTCATGAAATCCACCTGGTTGTGAAGCTTCGGGCTATCCGCTTTCAACACCTTGATGATTTTGATGGCTGCATCCGATGGTGTGGTTGCATCCTTGATCAGTTTGTTGTCCCGGTCGATGAACCTCTTGGCTCGTTCTCGATACGGAGACCCTTCAGGCGGCAGATGATGTATCTTAGCTGCAAAATCGGTGGAGACCTGGGCCGGTTGGATGATTGCCATTTTTATTCCGAAGGGACTCACCTCGTAAAGGATTGACTGAACAAGACCTTCAATGGCAAATTTTGTCGCCGTGTAAATCGATTCAAATGGAAATGGAACCTGGCCAACCAGGGAGGACATGGCGATTAACTTTCCGCCCATGTTTTCACGCATTGAAGGGATAAATGCCTGGAAAATGGTAGATGCCCCAAGCACGTTGATCTCAAAACATTTTTTGGCGGCTTCCAGATCAACCTCTTCAAAGGGTCCGAAAAAGCCAATTCCAACATTGGACAGGACTGTGTCGACCTTTCCAAATTTATCCAGGACGGCGTCCCGAAAAGCCAGGACCCCTTTTCTGTTTGTGATGTCCAGCACGTCCAGGTAGTGGTTGCCACCTATGGCATCCAACTCTTTACGCAATACATCGATGTTTTGTTCATCCACGTCAAATCCAGCGATACTGTCTCCTGACGCGGCCAACATTTTAGCCACCTCTTTTCCCATGCCCTGGGCCAATCCGGTAATAACGATTACTTCACCCATTGATTCCTCCTCTTTGTCCAGTTGGTTAATGTCACGAATAATCAGGTTAAGGATTCATGGTACCATTTTCCGAGCTGCTTCATGGATGTTTTGAAATCCGGGTATTGTAGTAAAAACCCGCTTTCTGCCAGTTTGGAATTGTCAACGACATAGTCATAGTACAGGTATTTGACCGCCTCATATTCGAGATCCGGAATCTTGCCTTTCAACCTCGAAATAAAACCGTCTATGAGAGATGTGAGTTTAACAATGGCCAGGGGCAGGTGCAAACCAGGGACCTTTGTCCCGTATGTTTCTGCCGCAAGCACCAGTGCTTCTTCAAGGGTGGGATTGGTGTCTTCCGCTATGTTGAAAACCTCCCCGATGGTTCCTTCTGTCAGTGACAGATGTTCAACGGCACGGGCAACATCTTCTGCCCGAATATTGGACAGTGTTTGCTTTCCGGACCCCGGGATAGCAGATATCGATGACGGTCTTGAAAAGGCCTTGCCGGCACCATCGGTGCAGCGGGGGCCATAAACCGTGCAGGGTCGGATAATAACAGCAGGCAGCCCCTCTGATATCCGTTGGAAAACGATATCCTCACCTGCGGCCTTGCTTCGGCCGTAAGCATTCTCAGGCTGCCTTTTGTCGGTTTCTCTATAAGGTGTTCCGTTGTAATAGCCGTAAACGGAAGTCGATGTCACATGTACAAAGCACTTCACTTTTTTGTCGAGGGCCAACTGTGAGATATGACCGACCCCTTCTACATTGGTCGGATAAAGATCCTTATACGGTGTCGAAAAGTTACAGATTGCTCCAAGATGAAAAACCCGGTCAACATCGCCTTCAAACAGGGGAGGCAATGTCTCTGGTTGGGTCAAGTCCGCTGCTACATATTCAACCCCCAGTTTTTCAAAAAAAGAGATATCCTTTCTGGGGCGAGCAGTAGCACGAACACGGACCCCTTTTTTCACGAGATATTCAACGACATGGCTGCCCATGAAACCGGCGGCACCTGTCACCAGTGAAATTCCTGAAAATTCCATCATGTCTCCGTTTGAACAATCAGTTCAGTTGAACAAGTCAGGCAATAGCCGAAACGGTTTCTGATTCGATAATTCGCTTTCGGGACTCCTCCATCCATTCCAGGAGGAGTCGATTCATTTTAACACCGAGTTCTGCCATCAGGTTGACATAAATATCATTCCGCTCCCACGTTTCCAGATTCTCCTCCCTCTTCTTCAACTGCTGCTGGAATTCCCCGATCCGGTCGTCAATAATTTCGACAGCTCGGTTTTTGTCCCCGAATCCGAAGAAGACGAAGCGCATCAGGAAGGGATCCCTCAGCAACATCCCATTTTCGGGTGAGATGGCCAGCCACTCGGTAAACTCATATTTTCCAGCCTCGGTGATTGAATACAATTTCCGTGGTGGGCCTTTTTCACCGAGGCGCACCACTTCCCTCACCGAAATCAACTCTTCTGCCAGCATTTTCTTGAGATTGGGATAGATCTGCCCGAAATTGATGGTCCACATATGACCAAAGTTCCGCTCGATCACCTCCTTGATGCGATAACCGTGAAGATCACGGTAGTGAAGAAGCCCGAGTATGGTGTGCCTGATTGACATTAACGCTCCATAAATTAGCAGTGTTACACCCAACTGTTGTGAATGGTTTCCGGCTCCAAAAGCGCCAGTTGAATGTGTCAGGTTTCAGCCTGTCAAGCAGGCTGTGTTTTTCGTGAAAACTTGTGGTTGATGACAGCTATGGCCAGCAGTACAACCGCTACGCCCAGTGTCAGGAAAAATATAGCGCCTGAGTTGGGTAGCAATCTGATCACCGGCAGAAGCAGTGCATAACACAGCATGGTCGATAGGGCATATGCAATGGAAAAGTCCTTCAACACCGGGGTTTTCATGTCCGGATCACAGATTCTGAGCAGCAGAATCCCTGTCATCATCACACCAGTACTCTGGCCGAATAGCGCAATGGCCCGTTCAAAACGATAATCCTTGAAGAATATATCTCCAAGAACCATTATTATCAGATAGACGAGAATGAAGCCGACGATAAACATGACGACCATCGGGATGACATACTTGATTACCGCTTGTACCGGAAGACTGGCGATGGCTGCTACTATTGAAAAATCCACCAGAAACGACGTGAACTTGGTTTTTATCTTCGGGTCAATCAAAAACGACAGATTGAGTTTCTTGATAATCAGGTTGATGATTAACATGATGGCGATGGCATAGGCCCACTCAGCGATGTTGGACAGCAATGGGACCTTATGACTCTTCAGGAATCCTGTCAGCAGATAGGACAATCCACAAACACTGAAGACAATTGCTATATGAAAGGCAAGACTGTCAATGGATGAGGTATGTGTCGTCTCACGGCAACTTATGTCCTGTTTGCTGATATCGGGCTGGTATCCTTTTCTCATTTCTTCCGGAAGAGCGGAAGGATCTGTTAGATGGTTGATCCTGTTTTTGCGGGCCGCCGTATTGATGAATATCATGCCAAGCAGGATACCCCCAACCAGTCCAACTGTGGCTGACGTAACAGCCACACCTTGCGCGACTTCCCAATACGGCATTTTCAGTTTCTGCATTATGTTGCCAATCAAACCGGCTGTTCCGTGTCCACCAAAAAAACCGAGTGATAGTTCCATCCCGAAAGCAGGATAAATCTCCAGTTGTGGCATCAGCTTGGAGAATATCATCTTTGTCCCAAATCCCAGTGCAAACAACCCGAAAGCACAGGCGGTTCCCAGAAGAAACATGGGCAAAATACCACCTTTGGATGTCTCTGCCGTTTCACCCGGTCTTTCCATGCCGATTCCCAACGGGATCGATGCGATGATTGGCAGAATTAAGATCCCCGGAATCAAGGCAAAATCTTTGATAAATACGCCGGGTAACGGTAAGACTGCATACGACTTCATCACAATGGGGCCAAATATCAATCCGATAAATCCGCCAATGACTGCAGCAGGTAAAAACAGGTTCTGGAAAAGCTTGATCTTTGCCCTGAATAAAACCCCCAGCAGTAGAAGTGCTCCGAGGATGGAAAATTCCTGAAGTAATCGCGTAAACAATTCGGATGTCATATTCCCCCTTATGTTTCGTCCATCGTTATGACCGTCACCACCTCAGATCAGACTGAAATTGTCTGATCACCTTAACCGGGTGCTGTAACAAATTAACCTAATAATACAGTTGAATAATCCTTTGTTGACTGGTTGCCTTGTTAATATATTGGTTATATATATACAAAGTATATATATGTCAACCCGATTATTTTTCCTGTTTAATTGGATTGGTGGTTTGAGTCCTGTGCCGTGTGCTGTTACTTTTTGTTTTTAAGGGATGCGCAAAAAGGCTGATTTACTTGACGGGAGTTTGGCTTCGAATTAAAATAGGAGATTGAACCGTTGCCTAATCCAATTTTAACAGGAGTGTCATATGTCAATATTAATAAAGAACGGAACAATCGTCACAGCTGAGCGGAGTTATCGGGGGGATCTTTATTGTGACAATGGGTTGATATCAGAAATCGGGGAAAACCTGGCTGTCCCAAGCGGTGCAAGGGTGATCTATGCAGAAGGTCAATATGTCATGCCGGGTGGTATTGATCCTCATACCCATATGGAGTTGCCCTTTATGGGGACCGTTGCCAGCGAGACCTTTTATACGGGAACCGCTGCTGGAGCAGCCGGAGGGACGACCATGATCATCGACTTCGTCATACCTGATCCTGAAGAAAATCTGCTCAGTGCTTATAAAAAATGGCGCGGCTGGGCTGAAAAGGCGGCAACCGACTACTCATTTCATGTGGCGGTAACCTGGTGGGATAAGAGCGTGTTTGAAGATATGGGCACCCTGGTCAGGGAGTACGGCGTGAATAGCTTTAAGCACTTCATGGCCTATAAAAATGCGATCATGGCCCCCGATGAGACACTGGTGAACAGTTTCAGCCGTTGTCTGGAACTGGGTGCCATGCCAACCGTTCATGCGGAGAATGGAGAGCTTGTCTATTTTCTGCAGGAGCAGATGAAAAAAAAGGGAATTCTGGGTCCCGAGGGACATCCCCTGTCAAGGCCCCCTGAGGTTGAAGGGGAGGCTGCCAATCGGGCCATCCGTATTGCCCAGGCATTGGGAGTCCCCATCTATGTGGTTCATGTTTCCTGCAACGAGTCCCTTGAGGCGATTACCCGTGCCCGCAATGAGGGACAGCGGGTTTACGGCGAGGTACTGGCAGGGCATCTTGAAATCGACGATTCGGTTTATCAAAACAAAGATTGGGCGTCTGCAGCAGCTCATGTCATGAGTCCCCCTTTCAGGCCGAAGGGGCACCAGGAGAAACTCTGGAGAGGATTGCAGTCCGGAAACCTGCAGACCACAGCCACTGATCACTGCTGTTTCTGCGCCGACCAGAAAGCTGCTGGTCGGGATGATTTCACCAAGATTCCAAACGGAACGGCGGGTATCGAGGACCGGATGGCAATTATCTGGGATTCGGGCGTGAATACCGGCCGTTTGACCATGAACGAATTTGTAGCGGTGACCTCCACCAACACGGCTAAAATTTTTAATATCTACCCCCGAAAAGGAGCTATTCAGGTGGGAGCAGATGCTGATATCGTCGTCTGGAATCCCGAAGGTGAGCGCACCATTTCAGCCAAAACCCATCATCAGAATGTGGATTTTAATATCTTCGAAGGTAGAACGGTTCGGGGTATCCCCTCCCATACGATCAGCCGTGGTCAGGTAGTCTGGGATAATGGTGAATTGAAAGCTGTAGAGGGTGCCGGCAGATATATTGATCGCCCACCTTTTAACCCGGTATATGATGCAGTGAAAAAAGTGGCAGCCTGCAAAGAGCCTGAAGCGGTTGATCGATAGGTGATCCGGTCAGACAGTCAATTTCTTTTTAAGGGGTATTGTCCCCGCAACCTTTGAGAATATTAAAAGAGAAAGCCCTTGAAAAAAATTGTCAAACTACTTGCGGCGTTAATGGCAGGAGTTGTTGTTCTGGCTGTGATCGGTCTGCTCAGTATTAATTCCTGGTTTTACTTTCAGGCGCAGCAGCTTGTTGAAAAAAGAGCGGAGGGTGTTCTTGCCCGTAATGGTATGGTGGTGTCAGCTCATCCCCTCGCATCGAAGGTCGGAATAGCTATTCTGGAAAAAGGGGGAAACGCCTTTGATGCTGCCATTGCGGTTCAGTTTGCTCTGGCGGTGGTCTATCCCAGTGCCGGTAATATTGGCGGGGGCGGTTTTCTCGTGTACCGAGAGACTGAAGGCCGAATTGGCAGCCTTGACTTCAGGGAAAAAGCACCCCTGAAGGCCCATCGAGATATGTACCTGGACAGTGAAGGGAAACCTGTTTCCAGACTCAGCCTGGACGGTCACCTGGCGGCAGGGGTTCCCGGAACCGTGGATGGCATGTTTGCCATCCATGAAAAGCTGGGTTCTCTGCCGATGACAGACCTGATTCAGCCAGCCATCGATCTGGCTCAAAAAGGGGTTGTACTGACCGCCAAACAAGCCGCCGGCTACAATCGATCCCGGGAGTCTTTTCTGAGGTTGAATACCCATCGTCCCTATGTGGTGAAAGATCAACCCTGGAAGGCAGGAGACCGGATCGTACACCGGGATCTGGCGGCAACCCTTTCACGTATAAGGGATCTGGGCAGGCAGGGCTTTTACGGTGGTCAGACGGCAGCGCTGATTGTCGCAGAAATGCAGAGAGGTGATGGCATCATCAGCAAAGAGGATCTGTCAGCCTATCGGTCTGTGTGGCGTAAGCCCATTATCGGCAACTACAAGTCCTATCGGGTGATATCCATGCCGCCCCCTTCCAGCGGGGGAATTGCGCTGCTGCAACTTCTGAAAGCCTCTGAGAAGATAGCCTTCAAAAAATACGGTCACAACGACAGCCAAAGTGTCCACTTCATGACTGAGCTGGAACGTCGGGTATATGCGGACCGGGCGGCCCACCTGGGAGATCCTGATTTTTATACCGTTCCCATCGAGACCCTAATCAGTGATGATTACATAAAGGCTCGCATGGCTAACATAGACGCCGACCAAAAGACAGATTCAACTGTTGTGCAGGCTGGAAAGATTCCACCAGCTGAAAGCCGCGAGACAACGCACTTTTCGGTGGCAGATCGCTGGGGAAATGCGGCTTCCATTACCACAACCTTGAACGGTGGCTATGGCTGTAAGGTGATGGTCAAAGGGGCTGGTTTTCTCCTGAACAACGAAATGGACGATTTCAGTGTTAAACCGGGTGTCCCCAATATGTATGGTTTGATCGGAGGGGAAGCCAACGCGGTTCAGCCGGGAAAAAGAATGCTCAGCAGCATGACCCCCACCATTCTGGAAAAGGACGGCAACCTGTTTATGGTGGTTGGGACGCCCGGCGGTTCAACGATTATCACCTCGGTCTACCAGTCTATCCTGAATGTCGTGGAGCATGGGATGAGCATGCAGGAGGCGGTTACCGCCAGAAGGGTTCATTCACAATGGCTGCCGGATCTGGTGATCATTGAAAAGGGTGCCCTGGGAAACATCGATCTCCTGCAATTACTGCTGAAGGGGCATAAACCGATCGTATATCCCCTCTTCAAACGACCGTTGGGTATGGTGGATGCTATCCTTGTTAAGCCGGATGGCAGCTATGAAGGTGCTGCTGACTATACGCGCGGGATTGATGATACGGCTGTGGGCTATTGACCCTTTTCAATGTGTATGCTTTATTGAAGACCTGCGCTCACGACATCCTGTTGGGCAGTCGTAACTATTATAAACAGGAACCGGTTAATTCGGTTCAGAATATCGGTATGGCCTTATGACCTTGTTGGACACTTTTCAGGAACAGGAAACCTTTAAGACCATTCGGGAAAAAATCGAGTCCGAAATGGCACCCCTGGCATGGGTGGATCTGCAACGTGCATTTGCGCAAGGGATCACGCTCTTCGTCAAACCGGAACTGAACCTGGTGGATGTGGCCGTGGAAGTGGCAGAAAACAACACCTGTGCGGTTGAAACATGGATGGAGCGGCAGCAGATCACCCTTGTTTCCGATGAGCAGGCCAGAGAGTGGTTTGAATCCAATACCAGCCTGATGACCGCCATTATTAAACCCTGGGTGCTTATCCAGACAATCAGCTGAAAGTACATGCGTAGATCTGCTGTTGACTTCTCACCCCGTCTTTGAAACCATATCATCAACAGGCCGCGATACATTGAATGCTGCGGCTGAATTTACCTCAAGCACCACTATCAAACCTCGTGTGGAGTACCCGAATGAAAAGCCGGGTCTGTTCGTCCTTGTTCGTTGTCTTCTCCTGCCTGATCCTTCTGGTCAGCTGTGCCGATGTTGAACAGGAAAATGTTAAATTTAGAGTCCTCGGCAGTAGTGGTGATTTCATTGGCACCTATTCAATTGACTCGGGTGATGTCGTGAGTTTTGGCGGTGAATCCATAGGTGATGAAGTATTCAAATTTGAAAAAACCGTGGAGGTTGAAGACCAACTTGAAATTAGTACCAGTCCGCTGGATCCATCTGGAGATCCCCTGTCCAGCTTGGAAATAAAGGTCTATCGTGACAACAAACTGATAAAAACCGTGCAGGATACCTCTGACCCGGTGGAGGAAATCTCCCTCATCTATACCTCAGGCGAAGCCGCCGAAACCGATCCCTAAGCCGATTCGAAGAACTGCCGGTATATTTGGTAGTGTTCTGTTTCCTGGTGGGGGAACCTGCAAGATGGGTGCGTCACCGAATCCGGTGACGAGCCTGAAACAGGGCCTATGAAACTGCGAAGAGTTATATCCTGTTTAGAAGGACCCCAGAAACGCTCCCTGCTCCACCTCTTTTACAGCAACGATGGTAGCAAAAAACCGAAGGACCGTGTTCATTTCCGTCTCGCTGAAGTCGCTGGTTAACAGGTGACTTATTTTTTCCACCACTGGATCAGCAGAGTTCGTTGCGGCCAACCCCTTCTCAGTGATTGTCACCCGAAAAGCACGCCCATCATTATCACAGGCACTCTTAACGACCAGGCCGGCAGCTTCCATTCGTCTAACCAACCCGGTAACTGCCGAATTGTTCAAGTCCAGACCGGCACTGAGATCCTTCAGTAGACAATTATTGTTGCGAATCAGATAAAACAACGCAGCCAAATGTGCTGCAGAAACGCCAACCTCCTGCTGAAATACCTTGTCGCCCAACTTACTCAGGCTGTGCTGAGCCCGCTGTGCTAAAAAAAACAATTGATTCTGTTCCATAACATCTCTCCCCTGTTTAACTTCACAACTAAAACAATAAAAATTCTACGAACCAAAAGGGGTAACCAGTCCCTTTTATAGTTAACATATGAAATAATAAAGTTGATCTATGAAATAAATTACTATACCAATAAAATAAATACAAGTAAAAACGACCTCATTTTGGGATAGTAAAAGGTTCTGGCTTTTAAAACAGGGGTGTGCAGCGGGTTAGCAGATCATTTCGGGGCAGATGGGGGCAAACCATTGGATTGAATCGGTCCGGACCGAACAACGGTCCGGAGGATGCTTACTTCAGTGCCTCTTTCAGTCCCTTTCCGGGTCTGAATTTGGGGACGGTTTTAGCGGGTATTTTAATGGGTTGCCCGGTCTGCGGGTTTCGGCCGGTTCGCTCAGCACGCTGGGCGGTGGTGAAGGAGCCGAAGCCAGTCAGTTGAACATCTTCACCTTTGGCCAGGGAGTCTTTCATTTCATTTAGAATGGCGTCGACAGCCCTTCCGGCCTGTGCTTTGGTCATTTCCAGATTTTTGGCCATTTTTTTTATCAGGTCGGTTTTGGTCATATTCATTCCTGTTCGGGTTAACTGAGATGAGAGAAACAAGCGCCATTCAAATACATATCCGTTATGAATGGCGTACAAGGGTATTGTCAAATCTATTCTGGTGTTCAGGATTTGGTTGTCATCCATTCATGGCTGGTTTTCAGCCATTCCACAATGGGGATCTCCTGTGGACAGACCTCTTCGCACTCAAAGCACTCAACGCAGGCGTCTGCCTGTTTTCCTCCCAGAAAGAGCTGGTAGACTCGTTTTGGTCTGACCTTGTCTTCGTAACGGTGACCATCGTTGTACAATTCAAAAATCCTGTATATCTGCACCCCTTCAGGGCAAGGCATGCAATACCTGCAACTGGTGCAGGGAATCGGGGTTGTTTTCAGATATTCAACCCTGACCTCCTCAATCAGTTCAAGTTCTTTGCTGCTCATGCTATCTACTTCAGCCATTCTTGCACTTTCAACGTTTTCTGTGACATGACGCATGGTTGACATGCCGCTGAGGACCGTTGACACCCTTGAATCGTTCCAGATCCAGTCTAGCGCCCATTCAGCCTGGGATCTTTTGGATGGAGTGCGGTCAAGGATCTCGGTTATGGAAGCCGGAGGATTCCGGGCCAGTTGTCCCCCACGCAGGGGTTCCATAATAATGGCAGCGATATCACGCTCAGTGGCGTACTGTAATCCTTCGAGACCGGCCTGAAATTCAGTGTCCATATAGTTGTACTGGATCTGGCAGATTTCCCACTTGTCAGTGAAATCGATGATATCCTTGAATACCTCCAGCGAATCGTGAAATGAGAATCCCAGGTGCTGAATGCGTCCGTCCTTTTTAGCATTTTCCGCCCATTCGAGGGCGCCGAGGTCTCTCAGTTTGGGCCATTGGGTCTCGCTTAAGCCATGTAGCAGATAAACCTCTATGGTATCAGTCTGCAGTCGTTTCAACTGCTCGTCCAGGTATCGATCAAAGTCTCCCTTTTCATTGACAATCCAGGAGGGTAGTTTGGTGGCAATCTTGACTTTTTCGCGGTAACCTCCCTGCAGAGCTCGCCCCAGGAACTTCTCACTGTTTCCGCCATGATAAATATAGGCGGTATCAACGTAGTTAACGCCATTGTCGATGGCATAGTGCAGCATTTGGGTGGCTAGTAATTCATCAATTTTGGACTGGTCTTGATCGATAACGGGGAGGCGCATGGCTCCAAATCCCAGCACGGAAACGTCCCAACCCAGTTTTCCGAATGGCCTGTATTTCATTCTTATCCTTTTTACGATGATCTGAACATAATGGCTATCCCACAGAATTGACTGATGGGTGGCCTTTGAACAGCCTGCCTGCTGACTATTCAGATTGGTGGTGAAAATGGAATCAAATAGAGATTATTGCGCTAAAACCAGGGGAAATGAGAATAGGCAGAAATCCATTCGGTTTTTTGCAAATTGAATCCGAGTCTATAGTGTTTGAAATTCTTTTTCAATCTTAAAGGGCGATCTCATTCATTTGGAGGATATCATCCAGCTTAGTTACGCAGGGTCCATCTCCAGAAATGGTTGGATAAAGAAGGTGAAGGGGCTGAAATCTCATGTATTGACAAAGTAAAAAAAAGACAATAGGGAAATGCTAAGAATTACTGCAGACCGGCACTGGAGCCGGCAGTTCGGAAAGTCTTCGAAAAAGCGCATAACACCACAGTCATTGGGGGATTTCATGGCACAAATTGATTATATTACCAGTTTGAATGAGATGTACCAGAGTCAGGGGTTTCCGCCATACAAATGGTCGGAAAATAAAAGTAGCCCCTGGACGCCAGTGACAAAACCGCTGAATGAAATGGTGCTGTCTTTGATCAGCTCGGCAGGGATTTTCATGGATAGTCAGGATCCATTTGATCCCTGGGCAGTGAATGACCTGAGCTTCAGAGAAATACCTGTCACCACTCCGTTTACACAGTTGAACCTGAGGCACAACTATTTTGATCATCGGGATGCGGTCACTGACCTGAACTGTGTGTTTCCCACACAGCGTCTGGCGGAACTGATGGCTGATGGTGTTATCAGAAAACTGGCCCCGACGGCGATCACGCTTGGTATGGGTAGGCTATACAAACGGACCGCTCTCCAGGAAGAGACCGTGCCTGAAATAGTTGAGGTGTTGAAAAGAGAGCAGGCGGACGCCGCTTTTCTTGTGCCGGCCTGACCGCTGGATCATCAGTCGGTCGGACTGATTGCCCGCAAAATTGAAGCCTCCGGAATTCCAACTATTACCCTTGGTTCTTGCAGGGATATGATGTTATCAGTGTTGGCCCCCAGAAATGTCTTCATTGACTATCCCCTGGGGCACTCCTGTGGAAAACCGAATGACGTGTCATTGCAGAGGCAGATCATCACTGACGCGCTTGGACATCTGATCGAAGCAAAGCAGTCAGGTGAGATGAAGGATCTGCCGTATCCCTGGGGGAGTCCTTTCGGATGGCCTGATTATATGAAAGACATAGAGGAAATGATTAATTCAGAGGGCGCTGAGGCACAGGAGTGGAAACCAGCTACCTGAGGATTTCTGGTGATGAGATGTTTTGAAAAAACGTACAGCGAAGCTTGGTGATGATGAAAGTGACAGTTAACCTTCAACGGAGTGTGTGATGGGTCAAACCGGAAAAAAAGTGGGTACGGTTCGTCTGCAGAATTTAAGTTATGCGCACAAACAGGCGGCTGTTCTGATGGCTGCTGTTGAACTTGATCTTTTTACGCATGTCTCCCGAGGAAGCAGTCGATTGCCTGATATTGCAGAGGCATTGACCATCAGTGAGGTCAATGCTGAACGGCTGTTGGTTGCCTGCAACGCCCTGGATTTGGTTGCTAAGAGTGGTGATATCTATGAGAATGCGCCCGACGTGGAGCGGTTTCTGGTGAAGGATAAGCCCACCTACATCGGTCCATGGATGCTTTTTCCCCGCATGGATTTTGAGAAATGGCGGGATCTGGGTGCGGCGTTGAAGTCCAGTGACCGTCCAAAAACCCTGGGTCTTTATGAAACGTTGACGGATGAGATGGCTGTCGAGTATCACAATGCAACATACAGTGTCGGTTTGGGGGCCGGCATGCTGTTTGCGAGGGATGTAGACATGAGCAATCGCTCTTTGATTCTTGATTTGGGCGGTGGCTCGGGTGCGTACTGCATCGCGGCTGTTCAGAAGTATCCCCATCTGCAAGCGGTTGTTCTGGACTTTGAAACTGTTTGCAAAGTGACGGATGGCTTTATAGCCCAGTGGGGAATGAGCGATAATATTACGACATATCCCGGAGATTTTACGCGGGATCAGCTGCCGCCAGGTGCGGATCTGATGATCATGGCCAGTAACCTGCCGCAATATAGTGATGGGATGTTGATCCAGATAATGACAAAGGCCTATAACAGTTTAAAACCGGGAGGTGAATTCCACCTGGTGGGTGAGACCCTGAATAATGAGAAGACGGGTCCGCTGGGGCCTGCGTTATGGGGAGTCCATGAGGCGCTTTTCGGAAGCGAGGGACGGTCGCATTCGGAATCAGAGGTACTGTATTATCTGGAGACAGCCGGTTTTTCTGACGTCAGTGTGAATGAATTCATTCCCGGGTCTCTGAGTCGGATCACCGGAACCAAATACTGACATTCTTTTTTAAAACAAATAGAGAGGTGTTTTGAAAACACGAATTACTGAACTGCTGAATATCCGGTACCCGATTGTGGAGGCTCCCATGGCCTGGATAACGGATGCCAGACTGGCAGCCGCCGTATCAGAAGCAGGTGGTCTTGGAACCATCGGGCCTAATGCCGGCACCGAGAAGGTGACCTCGGATGTGGAAGAGACAGGCGAACGACTGAGAAGCCAGATCCGCCTCTGTCGGGAGCTCACCGCAAAGCCCTTTGCTGTCAATTTTGTGGTGGGTGTTGTGGGTTGGGACCGAAAATACAGTGACCGCTGCGTGGAAGTGGGAATCGAGGAAAAGGTCCCAGTGGCCATCGTTTCCCAGGGAAGTCCGGCTGTCTATACCGAGCGGATGAAACAGGCGGGAATGACTGTTATTCATGTCTGTTCAACTGTCCGACATGTCATCAAGGCGGAAATGTCCGGGGCCGATGCCGTAGTGGTATCCGGGACGGAAGGAGGTGGCCACAGTGGCTTTGATCAGATTACGACTCTCTGCCTGGTGCCTCAAGCGTCCGATGCAACAAATATCCCCGTAATCGCTGGTGGTGGGATTGTCGATGCCAGAGGGCTGACAGGCGCTCTGTCTCTGGGGGCGGATGGTATCTACATGGGAACCCGTTTTATCGCCACGAAGGAGTGTCCGGCGCACGATAATGTCAAACAGGCTATTCTGGATGCGGTTGATACCAGTACCATGGCAATTAAGCACGGCAGCCCGGTGCCGATGGCGGTGAACGATAAAGAGAACAGGGGATTTGTTGAGGAGAGGCGGGGATCGATCCGTATGCTGATCAATGACTACCTGAGAGGTGTCATGTCAAAAGAGGGAGCAATTACCTCTTTTGAACAGGTCATGCAGGGTGATGGAGAGTCTGAGATGCCATCGGAAAGCAACCGCACCGTTGATGCGTTCATCCATGGAAACCTGGAGTTCAACAGCATCACGTCCGGTCAGGGGGCAGCCATGATCTGGGATATTCCCAGTTGCGGTGAGCTGGTTGAGACGATTGTGGGAGAGGCCCGTCCCATTGTCGATCGGTTGGGTGCGATTTTCCGTTAGGATCGATCTGATCGTCGTGTTTCCAGATAGCCTGTCACCCCGATGATGAACAATGCGGGCAGCAGCACGCGGATCTGTTGTCCGTTATCCTGGCTGAATGCCGGGAGGAGTTGCAGGCCAAAACCGATAACGGCTCCCACAGCGCAAAGTATTGATACCATAGAAAAAGCCCTGGTGGCCCTTCCGAAGAGTCGCATGAGGCCCAGTGGCAGAAGGACAAATGTCAGAGGATTCAGCAGGAAAAAGTTTTCATTCCAATATACATCTTTATGAGAAGCGATCACAGCCATAAAGAAGAGCACGACTCCCAGAAGGCCAAAAACAGCTCCAAACAGCGCAACCAGAGCAGGATATGCTCTCTCCTGTAAGCCCCTGAAACGGTTCTCTCCTCCGTGTGGTCTCAGATAAAACCAGGCAGACACCATCAACATCAATCCAGCTGTTAAGCCAAAGCCCCAGTCCCTCCCTTTTGTTTGTGGAACCGACGTTTCCTTTCTAAAAAAAGGGGATTCAGTCCCTGGAACCACTTCGCTTCTTTTAGCAACCAGCGGGCTTCCGGTTTCGGGATTGTTGGTATTCTGAAAAACCGCCATCAGCCGGTCGGGCAGGAACATCGTTTCCCAGTGGTTGATGGGCTGATCAGTTCCGCTGCTGAGCAGAAATTGAAGCAGAAAATTCAATGCCGGCAGGTGGGCGGTCATTCGCTGGACGGTGTCCCGGATGGTCATCCCGGCAGATTCTGATGACTGTCTGCGGATGGCGCCCTCCAAGGCCCTGTCCACTATATTCCTTAGACGCGTGGCGCAGTTATCCCTGAAATGATCGTATTCATAAAACCGGTTTTCAGGTTTCATGGCCAGAGTCAGTTGCCTCATGATCCGATCTGTCTGAAGGGAAGTAAGCCTGAGTTGTTGAACGACAATGTGCCGTCCTTTTCGACGGTAGCGTTCGAGCAGTTTTACGGTGTCACTGGAATAAGACCAGAATTTAAAATTGCCCATGGTGAACATTAGAAAATCGTCCACTCCAAACGAGAAACCACCAAAGCTATAGGCTCTGGCATTTCCAGTTCTCCTGTTTTTGACAGACAGGACAGTATGCCCAAACCATTCAAAGAGGTGATCCGTGGGAGCGATAGTGATCAGGCTGATTTCAAATAGGGAGTGGGAATCGAGATCTGACCGACGTTCAGGCGTTTCAACGCCTGCCTGCGTTATCGTAACGAACGAGAAAAACAGAAAAAGACCGGTCAACAGCAAAATGGAAACATGCCTTGTCGGTGGGTTGATAGTCCTGCCTGAAATTTTCATTTTCCGTTTCAGCCCTGTTCCTGAAAATGGGTTGAATAAGCAGCGAAATCCCCAGATATTATCCCGCCAGAATCCCGGTTACGCTGACCAACATCCGTGTGCCTACCGCCAGTAGGAGGAAGGCGAATATCTTTTGCAGCCGATTGATCGGAAGTCGATGAGCCAGTCTGACTCCGAGAGGCGCAGTTAAAACGCTGGCGCAGGCAATACCAAAAACACCGGGCAGATAGACGTATCCCAGGCTGAGAGGCGGCAGGTTTGCGACACTCCAGCCGTTGAAAATATATCCGAACGTCCCGGCGATGGCTATGGGGAAACCGATGGCGGCTGATGTTCCGATGGCGTGATGAGCCGGCAGGTTGCACCAGATCATGAAAGGCACAGAGAGGGTTCCGCCACCGATCCCGACCAGTGCGGAAACAACACCGATAATATTTCCTACGCCGAACATGCCGGCACGTCCCGGTATCTGCCGGGAGGGCTTAGGCTTTCGATTGACCAACATCTGTATGGCGACATAGTACAGAAAAATAATAAAAAAAGCTTTTAACAACTCGGTCCCCATCCGGGATGCAATGGTGGATCCCAGAAATGTTCCGGTAAATATGCCCAGCACAATCCGTTGCACAACGTTCCAATGAACAACCCCCCGTTTGTGATGGGCCCAGAAGCTGGATACAGAGGTGAACATGATGCTGGCCATGGAAGTACCAAGGGCGAGATGCATCACGATATCGTTGGGCATATTCTGCCAGCTGAGGGTGAGGATCATCATGGGGACGATCACCAGTCCGCCACCAATTCCCAGCAAACCCGCAAGAACACCGGCAACGCTACCGACACAAAGGTATATGGCAATGACAGTTAACATAATATTTTAGAGAGATTAGATGATCTGTTTTGATTTTACGTAGCTATGCATCTCCCCTTCAACTTCGGAAAGGTTGTGAATAGCTAATTGTTACATTTTTCTTTAATCATCCTGGGTCATTACCGAGACTGTATTGAATGGCTCAGCATTCCCCATGATGATCTCAAATTGAAAGTCTGACTCGATGTTCTCCAGACCTGCATCTGCAGCTGCGCGGTTCAGCAGGTTGCCAGTGATCCTGATAATCTCCTCGTTGCTTTTGCGACTATTAAAGGTACGACCCCACAACGATGACGTGCTGACAGTTCCATCGTCATGAATATCCGCGGTTTTATTCTCCTGCAACATCCAGCTGTTTGAAATGAGGGTCTGATCAAATCGGGATCGCTGAAGTTTGGGATGCTTCATGTAGCGACAGGTGATGGTCAGTAAAACCTTGACTGTTGATTTCATAGCGACTTCCTGTGAACTTGAGTGTCAGTCGGTTGATACAAGCTAAATCTTAAGTCGGTTCAGTTACCGGGTTGATAAGGGTACCAATCTTTTCAATTTCCAGTTCCATGATGTCTCCCTCTTTCAGATAGATCGGTGGCTTGCGAATGAAACCAACACCGCTTGGTGTGCCTGTCAGGATGATGGTACCAGCTGGCAGTGTGGTGCCCTCTGACAGATAGGCGATGATTTCGGCAACTGAAAAAATCATGTCCGAGGTATTGGTCTGTTGCATGACCTCACCATTCAACCGACAGGTGAGGTCAAGTGCCTGGGGATCTCCTATCTCGTCGGGCGTGACGAGGCAAGGCCCGATGGGGCAGAAGGTGTCAAAGCTTTTACCCCGCACCCATTGTCCGCTGCCGGCCTTTCCCTGCCATCTCCTGGCAGATACATCATTGGCAACCGTATAACCGGCAACATAGCCCAGCGCCTGATCAACCGCCACATCCTTAACATCCCTGCCAATCACCACTGCCAGTTCGATTTCGTAATCCACTTCTGGTTTTTGCATGCAGCAGGCAGGGATCTCGATGGGATCCTCAGGTCCAGTAACCGATGCAATATTTTTCATGAACAAGGTAGGAAAGCGGGGGACTTCCAGCCCGGTCTCACGAGCATGCTCATGATAGTTCAACCCGATACATAATATATTAGTTGGCACCACAGGCGACAGCAGTTTTTTAACAGTAGCCCGACTGCCGGTATCTGTCAGCGATGTGAAAATCTCCCCTTCAAGCAGATTTGCTGAGTCATCCCGATAGTCACACCCCAG